>Ga0247611_10006147_pt1 | contig 15544 bp, 16 predicted proteins | sample 177DNAGHGhighgp2_FD_192422 | JGI IMG/M metagenome (GOLD analysis project Ga0247611, IMG submission 192422) | Sheep rumen microbial communities from Palmerston North, Manawatu-Wanganui, New Zealand - 1770 DNA GHGhigh gp2 | ecosystem: Host-associated > Mammals > Digestive system > Stomach > Rumen...
TTAGAATGTATCTTACTTTTTCTATAACTTCATCTGCTGTCAAATTTTTAATGTCATTGATTGTAAGTTTATCAGTGCCTGCAGTTGTACTGCCTGCATTGTTTTTGATGTTTCTGTACGCAAGCAAAATATTTTCTCGGCTGATTACTAGTTGGTTTAGATTTGTGAAAGTTTCGCCGCGTTTTGCCCGCTCGTACAATTCGCTGTAAATGTCTTTTTTTGGCATAAGGCGTCGCCTCCTTTCGGTGGCAATTCCTTTTTGTCTTGCACGAATCCTTATTCGATTGATTGATTTATTCAGCTGTCAAAGACTTGAGCCCATCCCTCCAACTTCATTACAAAGCCTTCATTGGTTCGAGCTCTACTTTTCAGCGCAGATTAAGCAGCTTATTTTCTTCGTCGGCTTACTAAGCGTTTGATACCTTTCCTTGTTCCAATTACCCTATCTGTACATTTAGCCTTAGGTTTCAACTATGAGCCTGCAAGCTTGTTAACGCCTTTAACGTTATAAGGTCTTTCATAGTTGAGATTTTTACTAAACCTCACTTGCCCCGCCGTAGCGGTATATTCATTTCTAAATATTCCTCGTTTAGACCCGTACATTCGCTGATTCGTCAGTTGCGCCTTGCAACATTCTAACCTTAGCTACTCTCTGCCGCCTTTATCGAGCTTATGACGTTGCCGCCATTCGGAGTATCAAAGAGAGCGTTTCTAGGCGTTACCCCTTCATTCCACCCTTCGGGTAATCAGTTCGCTTACGCGCAGTAACTTTTCACTATTGAACAAGTCGCACTAACGTAGTAATTGCCGCCGATTAATTCCAGTTTCAAAAGAATCCCTCATTGACGCTTGAAGTAAAATCTGAATATGCTATAATTGGCGTAAAGAAATTAGGTATTCCACAATTTATCAGAGGTTGTATTTAGTGCTTTTGCAATTTTGTTACCAATAATCACGTTTGGAAGAGTTTTTCCGCTTTCGTATTTTTGGTACAAACGAAGTACCACTCCAACTTCAAGTGCGACTTGAGCTTGTGTCTTACCGGATTTTTCACGAACTGTTTTAATTGCCGTGAAGGTTTGCAATTCACCTCATCTCCTTTAATCTATAGCACCACTTATGTGAGATTTTCCGTTTTAACAAAGTGAACGAAAAAATTAACGAATACGGCTAAAAATTCCTAAAAGAAAAAGATAATAGCGACGAAGTGCAATTTATAAACTGATTTAATTACAGATGAATTGTTGGTAAATTCCGGATTTGGAATTAGAGATTTTATTTCATTTGACCGAACAGAGTTGAAATTGCTATTCAAAGCGGATTTTAATTCTTATAAAAAAATTATATTGCGCGGAATATGGACATTTTCTTTGAGCTGCGAAGAACGAATTAAAGAAATGTACAGTTATTTTGATTCAATGCGCGGCTGAATTTATCTGCGCCCGTTTTATTGAGAATCAAAACAACTCAATTTCGAGGCGATAAACTCTTTCGGCAAGAGCCATATCTAAAAGTTCCTGCAAATATTTAAAATCGTGAATTTGAAAGCCCTGTTGTTTGCATTCGTCAACGATACGTTCAGCAAGGGCTTTTACTTTGTCCGAACTTGAATTTTTATTTTCCGAATCGTTCATTTTTAAGACTCCTTATTTGCCGTTGACGCCGTTTTTTAAGTTCTTGGCTGACGTAAATTTAACAACGTTATGGGCAACATAATTTCTTCGCCGGTACGTGGATTGTGGTCGGGTCTTTCTTTATGTTCAACAACTGCAAAATTACCGAAATCTGCAACTTCAACACTGCCGCCGCTGATTAACATTTCTTTTATTTCATACAAAAAAGCGTTGCAAACATCAGCAACAGTTTTTTTATCCTGTTTTGTGCTGTCTGCAACTGTTTTTATAATTTCAGCTTTCGTCATTTTTAGCCTTCCTCTCAAAACGGAACGTCTATGTCATTTTTATCCTGCTCGCCGCTGTCATAATTTTCCGCGTCGCTGTCTGAATTGTCTTTGCGTTTACTGTCGCCAAACTCGATACTTTCAACAATGACATCGTAACTTGTACGCTTGTTGCCGTCTTTGTCGGTGTAGTTGCTTGCTTGAAGTCTGCCCTCAATAATTGCGCGTCTGCCCTTGTCAAAATACTGGTTGCAAAATTCGGCAGTCTTGCCAAATGCTACGACGTTGAAAAAATCAACTTCATCTTTAGCAAAACGCTTGACGGCTATTCCGAACTTTACAACAGTTGCCTTGTCGTATACCTTAAGCTCGGGGGCGCGTGTTAAGTTGCCGCTCAAAAAAATCTTATTCATACCTTACCTCAATTCAGCAACGGCAATGTAGGTTCAATGTATTTTGCAAATTGACTGACGCTTAAAATAAACGCGCTTTCAATTCTTGCAAAATGTTTATCTTCGTCCATACCTTTCAAAAGGATATTGCCTATCAGATTTTCTACCTGCTGACAGATTAAAAGTTGTTTAGGAGTTGCGGTAGGTCTGCCGCCGTTTACAATCCCCGCACACTGATTAGCTAAGACAGTAAATTTGCTGTACAATTTTTCCTGTGGTCTGTTATCGCCTTGACCGCGTGCATACAAAATAAAAAGCTGTACAACTGCAGTAAAACTTTTGCGCGTGCTGATATTTTCTTGGCGAATTGCATTAACGGGCGAAGGCAGAGCGGCAACGGGCGCAACAGTTTTAACAGTGTATGTTCCTGTTTGTCTGATTGACGGAATAACTTTATTTGCAAGCCAACCTTGAAAACCTTCAGCATTTGGGTTATCTGCTTTCATCGCAAGGCGGTAAAACATATTTTCGGGGATATAGTCATTTTCTCCGACGGCGGCAGGATAACCGAATTTCTTCAGCAGGCGGTTAATCTTTGTTAAGCGAATAGAGCCGTCATTCTTCAAAAATCCTAAGCCTACCGCAATATCTGCAACGTTCAAATAAACCGTGTTGCCTTCAGCGTAGCCGCGCATTTGTCCGAATTTCTTTTTGCTGAATACCTGTATATTCATAGTATCACTCCTTATAGTAACTGTTTGTAAAATCAACCATATCTGCGCACATATCGCCGAACTTGTCAGGGAACTCACGCATATAATCTTGAATACCGTTTTTGGACGGCGAAATAATGACTGCTTTAATAAAATCAGCAATGGTATCGAGTTTTTGAAAAATATCCATACGCAGGACAATTTCAGACTGCGCCGCCTGCAACCTTGCCAATTCTTTTTTAGTTTCGTCATAGTCGGCAGGCGTTACAATTTCGACGGGTTTATTTGCAAGTTGTTTCTGCAGTGCGTCAATTTTATTTTGAAGTTGCACTTTAGCTTTTTTGAGTTGCTGATAATCATTCGGTTCAACCGTAATTGGCTTTTGATTCTCAAGCTGTTCCTGAAGAATATCCCTTTCAACGTGATATTGAGTAGCAAGTTTATCGACGGCGTCAATTTTAGCTTGAAGTCTGCCGTTTTCTGCTTGAAGTTTTTGATTATCTTTGTCTAACTGTTCAATTTTCGCCTTGTACTTTTTGATTTCTTCGCGTTCCTGCTTAACCGTCATATTCTCAACGGGATTACCTTCCGCCGCTTTTTCTGCGATAAAATCTTCTTCCGTACCTTCAGGAAGTGCTAACATTTGAATTAACTGTGAATATCCCAAATGTGCAAACGTTTGCACATTTGAAAAACGCTCTGCTATTTGCATAAATTGCGCCGCTGAACGATAGCTAAGATTGAAATTTTCTCTCAACCAATCTTGCCATTCGCCGTGCGGCAATTTCTTTTTGATAGCGATAAGGCGTTTGCCGAACTCAACGGCGTTTTGTCCCATTTGTACATAATAGAATTTAGCTTCCATAGTAAGTTGTTCGATTGACAGCGCGTCAAGTTCCGTTGCGGGCGTCGCCGCGTTTGTTGTAGTTAATGCAGTTTCCGAATTTGCGGTTGTCGGCGTTGTCGCCGCCGCGTTTTCGTTTTCCGTTGAAAATAAACTGCCTTGTTGTTGTTTTTTGGTGGTCATTGTACCTAACCTCCTTAAAAAAATTAACGCCTGAAAACGGCGTCATAATCAGCAGAACAATCAAAATCAAAAAGGCAAATCTTCTGCCGAATCGAGAAAATCTTCAACCGCCTGTATTGACGGCAAAATTTCCCAATTTGCAATGTTGCCTGCGTCATCAACGAGAATAAAACCGCGTGTAACAACTTCAATCTGCAAGCCTTGCCGAAAAGCTTTTAAGTGTACGCGCTCCAATGTTGCCACCAATTCGGGAAAACCGTCCAAATTTGCGGTTACAAGCAGTTGACGATAGGGCGGCAGATTTTTTAATTTCAGCAACAATTCAAGTGTTTCAGCTGACAGCGGTTTTTGCTTAAGCCAATATTCAAAACTGCCCTTGAGTGCAAGCGTGAACCCTTCGCCGAGCTTTTGAACTTCCAGAAAATTTTGTGCCGCCAAATTAGACAGATAGCCAATTTGGCTAAGCGTCTCAAGTTTTTTTGCGTTCGCCAATTCAATCACTTCTCTTAAGACTTAAAATCCCATTGGATTTATAGTGTAATTTTATCATACAGAAAAAATTTTTGCAATAAAAAAGCCGCCGAATTGGCGGCAATTTTTATTTTATATCTGCTATTACTCGGTCGTCTAAATCCTCTGCAGTTGCACCTTGAAAAATTTCGTGGAAAAAATCCCTAAAATGATATGAGTACTTAGTACTAAATAAAGTTTCTGCCGTTTTCTCAACCATTTTTATAAGTGATTCTGCGTCCGATATTTTTAATGTCATTTTTTTTGGTTTTACACTAAATATTTTGTCATCCGAATGCAAAAAATTTAACTCAAAACTTACTAAATATGCTCCGTCGACAGTCTCTACTTCGCACTCTGCCTTTTGTAATATTTTAATAGCGCGTTGCAGTCGATACTCAAAAATTTTGTTGTCAACGTTTGGTACTTTGTCTGAAAAATCATTTTCGCCCGTCAAGCTTACAACTGAAACTCTTAAAATTTCAGCAAGCAGGAAAACTTTTTCAAGCAACGGGGCTTGTACTCCATTTTCATATTTTGCAATAGCTGAAGGGCTGACGCCTAATTTTTCTGCAAGCTCCTTTCTGCTGACGCCTTTTTCAAGCCTGATTCTTTTCAGATTTTCGCCTAAAACCTGCGCGACGGTTCGTTTGTCTTTCATAAAATCACTCCCTCGACAATATTTTAAATCATTTTGCCAATTTTGAAAATTCGTCGTAGTGAATGTGCAAGCAAGCATAAGCAGTAAGCAAACTTGCCACGCCGTCAATTTTATCAATCTGCCTGTTAGCTTTTTTGGGTAAAATCCCGCCGTCCTTTGTTTCCTCAACGCCGCAATTCGTCATACACCATTTTAAGATAGGGTTATTTTGATAAATTACGCGCTTTGCTTGCAGGTCTGCTCCTAACATTTGCATTGCAGGGCTTAAATATTTAGGTTGCTGATAGATTTTCTTTAGCCGGAAACCTGCCGCCGTCATTTCCTGCCCCCAATATCCCGCGCTGTAAGGGTCGAAGGCAACAAGCATTGGCGTTATCTCGTAGTCATTCAGCATTTCTAAAAACCATTCTGTAACGCAGTGATAGTCAACCGTGTTTCCTTTGCATAGCCGCAAATATCCTTGTTCGTGCCATTTGTCGTACGGGATTTTTTCAACCTGTACGCGCTGATAAAATCCCTCTTCCGGTAACCAATACATTTGAGTTACATAGCGCGTTTCTTCCTCGTCAAGCATTAGCAAACTTGCGCAGGTCAAGTCCCTGCAAATAGACAAGTCCACGCCGCCTATTGCATAAGCTCCTTGAAACTTCGATAACTCAAAAGTTGCAGGGTTGTTTATATCCTCGAAGGATAACCACGCGGCGGAAGTATTGCAGATAACGTTAAAATCTTTTGTAAGCAAGCCGTTTAGTTCCTGCGGGCTTTGAGCCGCGCGCTTAACTTTTGACTGCAAGTCGTCAAGCCTTTTGATAACACCTAGCGCAGGATTTGATTTAATCCAATTTGCCGGTTCTTGCCACTCGGCGCGGTTATCTAATTCGTACAGGATAGGCAAAAAATTTTTATCGTCAATCGTACCGTCTGCAACACCTTTTGCATATTCGTATAAATCATCGAAGATACTTTCCCGCAATGTTCCCGCCGTCGTGATTGTGATGAAAAGCGGTTGCCTTCGCGCAGATTGGCTTTGCTTCAAAACTTCGTAAATTTCCCTGCCTTTGACGCCGTGCGCCTCGTCCAAAATTACTAAGTGCGCGTTTAAGCCGTCAAGTGTATTTGAGTTTTTCCCTAAAGGTTGAAACTTTGAAAAACTTGTTTTTACGTACAAGTCATTTTTGCGCTTTTTGATATAGTCTGACAGTTCCGGCGATTGTTGTACCATATTGCAACATTCATCAAAAATTAATTTGGCTTGGTCTTTTTTCGTGGCGATTGAATAAATCTCCGCGCCGTCTTCCCCATCAGCAAGCAAACAATATAAGGCAATACCTGCAAGCAGGGTTGACTTTCCATTTTTCCTGCTGACATAGAAAAAAGCTTCACGAAAACGCCGCCTGCCCTGCTTGTCGACAAATCCGAATAGCGCAGATAAAAAAGCTTTCTGAAATAGTTCAAGCTTGATTGGTTGCCCCGCCCATTCACCCTTAGAATTTCGGCAAAATGTCTCAATAAATGTAATTGGGCGTTCGGCTAGCTCGGCGTCAAAGTGATAACCGTTTTTCGGCTTGACACTTTCGGCGGCTAATGTTGCATATACCCGCTTTAAACGCTTTGAGGCGGCTATTTTGCCCTGTTCAAGTGCTTTGTTATACTTCTTTATCCAATTCATAGTCAACCCCCCTTAAAAACGCCTTAGCGGGGTTTTCCTGCCTCCTAGTCTATGCGCTAGGCGTCCTTCCCTAAAATTTCAAAAGGCGGGGGGATTAAATTTTTTCAATCGCCGCCTTCGCCGCCTTAAATTCCAAAATTCCTTTCGGTTCCCGCGCGTCAACAACATTACCGCTTGACGAAAAAACCGCTCCTACCTGCTGAAAATGCTCGTGTTCCAAATTGTGGCAAGCTTGACATAAACACTCAAGATTTGCGAAGTTGTATGCAATTTCGGCGTTGCTGACATTTTCCGGCGTCAAGTATTTTTTGTGATGACAGATTGTCGCAGGTTGCCCGCAACGTTCGCAAATGTAATTCTTGCTTTCCATATAAGCCCGCCGAATACGTAACCACTTTTTAGAGTTGTAGACTTTCTGTCCTGCGCGATCATTCTTCATAGCCCTAAATCCTCAATAAGTTTATCAGTGTCATTATCCGTCATAAATTTTGCGCCGCTGTCAATGAGTTTTCCGTCGCTGTCAAAAATCGGTATGTGCCCTGCAACAAATGAGCCCTTTGTTTCCGGCGCAGAAATTGTTTCAGCTTTAAATTTTAAGGTGATTAGCAATGAATTAATCGTTCTATCAATCGTGCCGTATGGTTCGTCCGGCAAATAAAATTTCCGAATTAAAAATTGTTCCAATAATTGGCAAAGTGGCTCGGTTGGTTGCTTATCGACAGGATAACCCGTGCGCTCGTAAATGTAGTGCGGCAAAATGTTTGTTATTGCCGCTATTCGGTTATCTTCGTAGTTGGTGTCAATCCTCAAAATATCTTTTGCTAATTCAAGCGTCATATTTTCGCCGCCTTTCTAAGACTGCTCGCGCAGGTTTCAAAAACCGAGACGTCTCGGTTTTTGGCAACTTGAAAAACGTTTTTCACTTTGCGCGGCAAGCCTTTGGTATGAGAAAAATTTTAGCTTTGCAGATTTTGACTTAAAAGCACAAATGCTTCTTTGACTAACGGCTTGCAGTCTGCTATTGCTATTGCGCGGTAGTCAATCAAGCCGCTTTTGAATGAACTTTCACGGCTTGTCTCAATCATTATACCTTGCGGCAGATTGTACGCCATATATTTAAAGTTGCCAAAAATAACGTCGCCGTCTGCAATGTTATCGTCGATTATTACGGGAAAACCCAAAATTTTACCTATACCTTCATTTTGTAAATCTTGAATAAAAAGCGGGCGGTTGTTGTTGTCTTGCAAGTGATAAAAAACCGTCCAAAGTGTACGGTTATTCATTGCGAATTTTGCGCCGTTTGCATAACCGCGTTTGAGCTTTGAAATTGCTTGTACAATCATTGAATAATTTATATTTCGCGCAGTTGTCGTTGTTTGCCCGCTGACAACTGCCGTCTCGGAATAGGCAACCGTATTATCACTGTCGAAGATTGACATTAAGCCTTTGCCTTCTCCTTCGCCCGTTCCGTTTAACAGGGAATATTCGATTGTGTCTAAAACAGAATTGCGCAATTCTTCAATCAAGTAACTTTCAAACGCCGAAATTGTCATTGCCTGCGCCTTCAATGACATTGAAAAAATCTTGATAATTTCGTTGCCCGCAAATGTTACGCTGGTTTCTGTAGAAATTTTTTCGCTGTCGACTGCCGCGCCTTCTGCGTGCCAACTTGCCCGCGTTGCAGGTGTAGCTACGGGAACTGAAATATTTGAAGGAATTGAAAATGCCCTGCATTCGGCAAGTAAGCCGCCTTGCGTTCTCGCCTTGCTGATAATTTCGTTAAGCGTCTGAGTAGGAATTAACGCCGCGCTGTTCGTCGAAGTGTTGAACTCGCCCGCGCGTTTTTCAAACTTCGCCCGCGCAATTTTCATAGCCCTTGTCTCTACCGAATTTAATTTTTTGCCCTGCAAAGTTTTATAAAAACCCGTGCGGTATTCTTCGCTAGACAAAACTTTCTCTTCATCAAGCGGCGTTGCTGATTCAGTGTCCGCCGTTTCAATCAAATTTAAAAGTGTCGTTTTTGCATTGTTCAACAATCCTTGCGCCTCCTCAATGTTAAGTTTTGCTTGCTTCATTCCTTCAAGTTCAATATTGAGTGATTTAACGTCCGCGCCGTCTGCTGAAAGTTCGGTTTCAATTTCTGCCGCGCGTTTTTCAATCTGCGCGATTGTCTTTTGATTGTAAAAGTTAAATGCTTGTGCTACATTCTCAAATTTCATTTTCAAAACTCCTTTGTTTCGTGCTTCAACCGTTGTATCAGAATACGCAGGATAGGGCACTACTGAACATTCGTAAATTTTGCCTATTCGCCGAATAATCCGCTGATTCTTTACCCAAATATCTTTCTCGACAGTGAAGGCGAAACTGCAGCCGCGCAGGTCGCCGCGCTTGACACTTTCATAAATCGCCTTGCCCTCCTCTGTTGCCGGTAATTCGGCAATAAATTTCAAGCCGTGCGGGTCAATTTCAAGTTTCAATGTTTGCGGCGTCCGCGCTAAAGGTATTCGGTTTATATCGTGGTTATAAAACAGTGCTACGTCCGAAATATCAGTTTCACTTAAAGCGTCGCGCAGGATTATTTCTTCAAAGTCTCCTACTTTCGCCGGTGTATCAAAAACAACTGCGTAGCCCTCAAGAATCAGCGGCTTGTCTGTTGTCTTCATTAATGCTGCGCGGCTTTCTATTTTCTGTATCATTGATTTTCCCTGCCCTTGCCATTTGATATTCAGTCGCCCTGTCGGCGTCAACTACATTCAAAGTTTGTAAGCGTTTATCGCCGCCTTCAATCGGCGCAATGTTCAAAACTTCTAAGCCTTGATTGATTGTCAAAAGTCCTAAAGGCAACAACTCTTTAAGTAAATTGATTTTAGTTTCATTACTACTAAATTGCAGTCTGCCGCTTTCAAAAATTATTTGGTTGCCGAATGCTTGCTCCCTGCTACTAAAAATTTTGCGCGTAAATTCTAACGAAAGTTGAACTGCAACAGGTTCAATCACTGATTCATAAAAAGCCGAATATTCGTCCTCGCTGTAGGAACTGTTGACGATTTTTTCTGAAATTCCCAAATACGAATAAATTTTGTCTTTCGTCGCCTGAAGTTGCCCGTTGTCAAGTTGCGGCGCAGGATTATTCAGCGGAACATATTCCACCGTGTTGTCAAGTATAGCTAGCCCGCCGGAATTTGAAATTGAAAGATAATCCTTGACAAAATTTTCTCGTATTTTTTGAGCGTCTTTCGCCTTTGTCGTTTGTACCAATTTCAACAAGCCGCGCAATGCGCCGCCGTTTTTTATCGCTGAAATTATCCCCTCGTTTTGAGTGTGCGCCATTTCAAGCGCAGTATCAAGCGCGCGGTTATCGTCGCCCAAAAACTCGTTGCCGTTGAAGTGCCGCCGAATGTGTATCAAGTCCGAATACTTAAATTGCGTTTTTTTGCCGTTGCGAAAGATAAAGGCAACATACAATTTGCCGCTTTCGTCCATAAGCATTTGTGCATTTGTGTAATTGACAGGATAAATCCCCGCCAATTTCCCGCCTTCGCCCCAATCTAAAACTGCAAATGCATTGTTGTACAGAAAATATTGTGTAACTAATTTGTAAAGCAGATCATATGCAGTCATATATTCGTTGGGCGAAACTTGCAACAAGTGATTTATTCGGCGGTCGTCTGCAGGGTGTCTTTGCCCGCCGCTTGTCACAACGTGTACACCTTTCAACTTTCCTGCATTGCGGGCGATTGCGTCAACTCCTGCGCGGTACAAGTCATTTGCATAAGCGTTGCCCGTCCACGCCGTAAACTGCGCCGCCGGTAAATTGATTGTCTGCAATGTTGTTTCTTTCGGCGGCTCTCGCCCAAAAATTTTTAAAATGAAATTGAACATTTGCGCTCCTTTCTTTCTCCACTCGTGGCGAAAAATTTTTCTGCTGTTGTCCCCACTCGTGGTGACAAATTTTCTTTTTGTCCGCACTCGTGCGGTTGTGAAGATGTGTGCAATTTTGCACAAATGTTTTAAATGGCGTCAGTAAGCCATACCCCAAATTTGAGGAATGGCGTAAATACGCCAATGTTTCAAGAATCACGATTTTTTTTGGCTAAGTTACGGCGTAAGGTTTCACGTCGTCGAAGTCCCTTTCAAATGAAATAACGCCGTCAAATATTTCTTTGTACCAATTTGCAAGCTCCCTGCTTACAGTAATTGCCGCTTGTTCGCAGCGGGGATTTGTATTCACATTTGCGCTTGATTCTATTACCGCGTCAAATTTATCTCCTAAAAGTACCATTATTTTTGAGTGGTTTCTAAACATACAAACGCGCCCGCCTAATTCCCTGCAAAGTTCTTTAAGTTCTTCATACTGCTTGCGATATGACGCCTTGAAAATTTCGCCTATGTAAAAATCCACGCGGTCAATATAGCCGTTTTCTATCCACTGCCTAATTTCTGCAATGTCTTCTGACGCAATACACCAGGAACTGATAAGCGCGTAAAAAATGTGCTGTTGCTTAACGATAAGCCGAAAATAAGTCAAGCTGTCAACGTCGCCCCAACTCAAGCAATGATAGGTTACGCCTTCTTTGAAGTGCCACTCCAACTCTTTTTCAAGTGCAAGCTCTGAAAGTACGCGGCGCATCGCGTGCTGATTTTTGGTTTTCTTGACTTTTACTGATTTACAGGCGTTTAAATCTTCGCCTTTTTCTTCGCCGCCGCTAAATAAAGCGTCAAGATTTGCCGTCATTTTGCTAAAGTCGTACGCCATTATTTGCCCCTCGACAGAAATTTTGCCATTAAATCTTTAGCGTTCGGAACTGCGCCGCGTGCGGTATTGTCTCTAACAACCGAATAAATTTCCTTCCAAATTATTTTCGCCGCCCGCAAATAGTCTAATGACATTTTGATAAACGGCGTTGTTATTGGCTCGCCCGTTGTCGGGTGTTTCGATAAAAAGCCTGTATCACTTATGATTTTTTCGCACTGTATGTGCCTTGATAAAGTTTGGGCGTAACTCTCAACAAGCTGTGCTGATACTGCCTTTTCGCAGTTGCAAGCTTTTAAAAAGTCGAAAACTTCATTGTAAATTTCACTCGCGCAGGGGTCGCCGCCCATTTTCTGCTCCGCTGAAATATATTCTTTCGGCGGCGGCGGTTCAAATTCTGTCGGCGGAATAAATTCCATCGCTTTTTTCTTTGTCATTTTCTATCAACTCCTAAATTTTTAACCTCCCTAAATTTGAGCTTTGGCTTGCTGACGCCATTTGTAGGCTTTTAAGGTATAAGTAAAAATTTCACTAATTTTTGAATTAGTCAAAGTCTTTTAGCGTCATTCTGCGAAAGTCAAATTTATACTTTTTCCCCTTTAAATGGTATGCATAAAAGTTATAATTGTTTTTCGCGTCCTGTCGCCATTTGTTGAATTTTGAGTGGAGTTTTAGTGTAGTTTCGGTGTAAAAGTTTAGTGTAGTTTCAGTGTAGTTTTGATTTCACTTTTACACTCAACAAACGGCGTAACTACAAGGCGCAGTGTAGAAAGTGTAAAAAGTGTAGGTTTTCAGAGATTTCAAACAACCATAAATTAGACACTTTTATTTTTCCCTTTTTTTTTCTTTCTTGACTTTTTGACAAACGTGTTTGTAGCAGGTTCAGAAAAAGCTACACTTCTTACACTTCTTACACTACGGCGCGTCCTGACGCCGTTTTTTCGGTGTAGTTTTGTTTTCACTTTTACACTTTCTACACTATCACTTTTACACTTTCTACACTCAAAACTACACTGACTACGATAAAACGGTTAAAACGGTACGTCCACTTCTGGTTCGTCAATCAAAGTTTGTTGTTCGTGTGCGTCGTTCCAGCCTACCCCGCAAAACCAAAACGGACCGTTAATTCTCTCATACCTGATACCGTCCAATTTCTGAATCATAGTGGTAAGTGCGCGGTCGGATAAGCCGCGTGTTTCTTTTGGGTATTCGTCCTGCAACGCTTTCAAAAATTCCTTACGCGCAATTTTTAAATTTCTGCCGCGCGTGCAATGTTCGCTGATAAATTCGGCGATAAAGTCTTGTGAACTGATATATTGGTTTACAGCGTCTTTCATTAAGCTTGATTCAATCAATCCTGATTTACCTGTAGCAACGGTGTTGTACCACGCCATAGCCTCACGCACTAAATAAGCAAGCATAGCTGAACGGCAGGACGGCTCCAACAACTTTTTCTTTAAATTGGGGTCTGCGCGTTGTCTAAAATCCTGCGCGAAAATAATTCTTTGCAAGCGGCGCAAAATGCCCGGGTCGTGAACGTCCCCAATTTCGGGCAAGTTATTACCGCTGAAAATCATTGTGTGTGTCGGGTCTTCAATGACGCTGTATTCTTCAAACATTTTTCTAATTGGTATTCTGTCTCCGCCTGTAAGCAGTTTAATTTTGGCGGGGTTGAGTTTGACGTTGGGCGGTATTTCCTCGCTGATTGCAACACGTGTACCTAAAAGCATATTGTAGGCAGTAGTAGCGGCGTTTGCGTCAATCTTGGAATTAAGCAGAATACCTTCAATAGGGAAGGAACAACCATAATTATTAACGATATTCATAATCAGCCCCGTAAAAGTGCCTTTGCCGTTGCCGCCTGTGCCGTCCATAAACAGGAATTTTTCCTCTCTACATTCGCCCGTTATTGCGTAGCCGAAAAAGCGCAGAAGTGCGGCGCGTGATTCTTCGTCCGGTTGAACTTCCTTCAAAAATTTGTCTAGTGTAGCATCGTGATAATCAACACTGATAAAATCAGCGCGTGCAATTTTTGAAAAGTGGGCAAAATCTGAAAGTTGGTGTGCGCCGTCAATGTCAATGCAGGGCGCGTGTTGATAAGTTTTGCCCGTCTCTAAGTCAACCACGCAGTTTTGACAGTTCAAAAGATTTTTATGTTTGTTAAAATCTTCGGTGCTGATAGTGATTGACTCATCGTATTTCACCGTCGTAATGGCGGGCGAATATTTGCGTTGATTGGTAAAGGCGGCGGCAACTTCCCTATCGCCTGAAGTTTTAGCATTGGCGGTTAAAATGTCGGCGGCTTTTTTGACTTCAGCATTAAGCGCGGTATTTTTGCTGTTAGAGTTAATGTGCCACGTGCCGTCGGTGCGGTTGTAATTCGCCCAACGGTCACAATCTGAAAGGTAACGTACATTGTCGCCCAATAAATTTTTGAGAATGTAAGCAAAACGGCGGGCATTTGCTAAATCGTTTGTCCCTACAAGATCATGAAAGATTTTTTTGTAGTGGTTGTCGTCCAAAAACAACGCAGAAGGATTAAGCAACTCGGCGGCTTCATCGGCGGCAATTTTTTTAACAGCGTCTGCAAAGTTTGAATCATTGCGCTTGAAAATATCTGTTAAGGCGTGTCTCAATTCGTCCTCGCCCTGTTGTTGCAAAATATTATTGGCGTCAAGTTTTTCTTCGCCGTCCGAAAGAAAGTCAAACACGGCAGGATAACCGCGCTTGATAAATTCTTTACAAAGTGTAAGCGCGTTTGTTTCGCCCGCCTTGTCATTATCAAAAAGAATGAGAATGTAAGGTTTTTTGCCTGTAGTGGCAGAAACATTTTCTAACACGTCTAAAATTTCTTTGAGAATATCTTTACCGACTGCCGCGCCTAAAGTGGCAATAGCAACACGTGAAGTAGTACCGAAAACTTGATTGATTGACATAGCGTCAATCTCGCCTTCAACGATTATTACTGCTTGAGTGTCCACTGTGATGCACTCGGCGGCGAAAGGGTGTTTCTTTCCTTCGTGCGGTTTTTCTTTGATATATTGAAAGTCTGGCGCGTCTTTGAAAGTTTCAAGCGATACAGTTAAACGCGCCAAGTAATGTTCGCCTGCAGGTATAATGACGCGGGGAGTCGGTGTAGCGTTGTACCCGTTAAGGCGTGAAGTTGTGTTTGTCCAGTTTGCAACGTATTTGCAGTGGTAGCGGCGCAATGTCTCAATAGTTAAGCCGCGCCATTTGCTGTTGTCGTCAACCAAATTTTCAAGATTATCTCCCTGCGAAGTGTCAATATCTGCTTTAATTAAATCATTTGCTGTCATTTTGCGTTTTTTCACTTCCTCATAATAAATTCCAAGATCAGCGGCGGCGCGTTTTAAAATGTCGGTAAAATCTGCGCCTGTAGTCTGCAAGCCGTAATACTGCGCTAAAATGCTAAGGTTATTAAATTTAGCGTCGCAAGAGAAACAATGCCATTTCCACAAGCCGTCTTGCAATATCGGCTTTACGCCGTCGCCTGTCTTGCCGTGTGTGCCGTTGCCGCAAAACGGGCAAACATAGGATTTACCGTCTTTAGCTAAGGCAATGACGCCGCGTGTCAATAAAGTTTCGGGCGCAATAGCTAAAATTTCAGATTTTAAATCGACCATTTGTTTTACACTCCTTTACAAAATAGAAAAGGCGTGCTACAATACCGTTATAAATATTGACAGTTTTGGTTGGTAACACGCCTGAAGTTGTTACAATTTTTTTTGCGTAAAATTATTTAGTTTAAATTACTCCTCATAATAAGAATTAGTAAAATCAACCATATCTGCGCACATATCGCCGAACTTGTCAGGGAACTCACGCATATAATCTTGAATACCGTTTTTGGACGGCGAAATAATGACTGCTTTAATAAAATCAGCAATGGTATCGAGTT
>Ga0247611_10006148_pt1 | contig 15543 bp, 13 predicted proteins | sample 177DNAGHGhighgp2_FD_192422 | JGI IMG/M metagenome (GOLD analysis project Ga0247611, IMG submission 192422) | Sheep rumen microbial communities from Palmerston North, Manawatu-Wanganui, New Zealand - 1770 DNA GHGhigh gp2 | ecosystem: Host-associated > Mammals > Digestive system > Stomach > Rumen...
CCTGGGATCTGGCGAGCTTTAAGTTGACCGGAGCGAAACGGTTGAGGAAAGAGCAGCAGCAGAGCTCTCTTCCGCACATTCCGATGCCTCCGACCAATTTGGCCTGGTCTCTTGAACCGATCTGTCTTAACTCGATCCTGGTACGGAAAGTGTAAGCCAGGTCTTTTACGAGTTCTCTGAAGTCTACTCTTCCGTCAGCGGTAAAGTAGAAAGTAAGCTTTCTCATGTCGAAAGTGTATTCGCAGTCGACGAGGTTCATCTCGATCGAGCGTGCGGCAATAAGTTCCTTGCATTTGAAGAAGGCTTCCTTCTCTTTCGCGCATATGTCATAGTACTTGTCGAGTTCTTTCTCTGTCGCGATGCGCTTTACAACCGGAATATCCTCTTTGCTGTCATCGACGTACGGTTCCTGGGCTACAAAAGCTATCTCCTCGCCTGTCTCCATATCTATAATGACGGCGTCGCCGAGACTCAGCGATAACCCGTCGCAGCGGTATCTTAACGTGACACCGGCATCTCTTGTCCTTAAGTTTACGATCTTCATTTCTTAAGCTCCTCATGTATCCGGAGAAGCATCGCAGAAGCGGCAGCGTCAAAATTGGCGTTGACTTCCAGAGCCCTCGTAAAGGCCTTTACCGCATCGGTGCATCTTCCGAGTTTAAGTGTGGTTATATGTTTATTAACGGCCACGAAATTCTCGATGGCCTCTCTGTCCAATTCATTGTTTATCCTGCGGCAGCCCGGATAATTGATGAGCCTTGCCGCATCATCGAGGAATAACAGGATCGAAGATGCGATTATCTTCGAATCATCCTTAAAACCCGTAAGCACTTCGCAGAAGTCCTCGAGCACATCTATGTATGAGCTTCCGGGCATAGCTGCCATTATCTTGTTGATCTCGTGTCTTATGCTTACGCCGGAATCCTCCCTTGCAAGTTCGATGGCCTTGCCGGGGATCCTGCCGCTGTTATATACAGCCGACTTCACCTTTTCTTCTTCAAGATCAGGGAAGTTGAGCCTTACGATCTCTTCGAGTTCATCCTCGCTGTATGTATCAAGCTTGATCTCGGTAACTCTCGACATGACGGTGTCGAGCACCGCATCGGTATTGGAACTCGTAAGTATGAACACAACGTCTTTTCTCGGTTCTTCGAGGGATTTCAAAAGCGCATTCTGGCTCTCCTCGCCGAGATAATCGAAATCTATTATGAACGTCTTCGTTCTTGCAAACTGGGGTTTCAGATAGGATTCGGCAACGACCCTGTCCTTGATGAAATCCACCTTGACGTTCTTGGTGTCGGAAGGCTCATAGACCCTCGTAACGTCAGGCGTTGTGAAGTTATCGAAATATTTGCAGTTCGGACAGACGCCGCATGCGCCGTCAGAACCTGCGTCAGGACACATCAGGGCCTTGGCGAATTCCTCGGCGAGCATTCTTTTGCCCGTGCCTTCGGGACCTGTGAGCATGTAAGCGCCGCTGCCGCGCCTCTGCGCTTCGGCAGCCAGTCTGATCTTTATCTGTGTCTGTCCCTTAACAGCAGAAAATGCCATCAGATCTTTCCCTCTAAGTTGCTCTTTATCACTTCGAATATCTCATCAATACCGAGCCTTGCATCTATCGTAACGATGCGTCCGTCTGAATTATCGGCAAGTTCAAGATATCCCTGTCTTACGTCTTCCTGGAACTTCAGTCCCGCAAGTTCTATCCTGTCGGAAGCTTCACCCCTCTTGCCGCGTCTCTCGAGTGCTTCTTCGGCGCTGATATCGAAAAAGAAAGTGATATCGGGCTTAAGGCCTCCCGTTGCAGCCATGTTGAGGTCTGAAACGAATTCCATCCCCATACCTCTGGCTTTTCCCTGATATGCGGAAGAAGAATCAAAGAACCTGTCACATATGACGGTCTTTCCCTCCTCCAATGCGGGTCTTATTACCTCATCGGTTATCTGGGCTCTTGCGGCTTCAAAGAGCATGAGCTCGGTCCTTGCGGTCATCTGGGTATTCTTCTTGTCCAGAAGGATCTCTCTGATGCGCTCGCCTATCACGGTCCCGCCGGGTTCCCTGACGAAGATAAAGTCTTTGCCGTTATCGGTAAGATATTCCTTCAGAAGTTCGCACTGGGTGCTCTTGCCGCACCCGTCAATGCCCTCAAAAGTAATGAATATGCCCTTCATCATCAGTTGAGATTGATATTCTTGAGCGAAGCGATCTCAAGATATATTTCCTTGGTTATTCTGGCGTTCTCGCTTCTGATATCGTCGATGGTCTCAACCTTCTTGACGTTCTTTGCCGCTTCCTCGACAGGTTCTCTCTGGCGCTTGGGCTTCTTGGGACCGGGAGCAAAGCCTGTCTGCTGGTTACGCTTCTCATTACCCTGATTCTGTTCGCGGTTCTGATCGCGTCCCTGCTCACGGTTCTCGCGGTTCTGGTCACGCCTGGGCTTGTTCTGATCTCTTCCGCCCTGTTTGTCACGGTTGAAATTGCGCTCGCGGGGCTTGTTTCCTTCGCCCTGGCCCTGGTTCTCGCCGTTCTCGCGTTTTTTATCGTAACCGCCCTGTCTCTGGCCGTTATTCCTTCTTCTGTGGTTCTGACCCCTATTCCTGTTTCTTCCCGCTTCCTGCTTTGACGGATCAAATCTCTGGCGCTTTTCCTTGTTCTGTTCGTTGTTGCGGTTCTCCTGCTGCTGAACCGGTGCGCCCGAATTGTTTTCTGACATAAATTCCTCCATCTGTTCTTATGTAACGCTTAATTATAAACTCTGCCACCTGATAACTCAATTATCAGCGCTTCCTATATAGGGACACTTCTTTGTCATCGGGGTAATCCTGTCCCACATCCCGGATCTCTCTTAAAGGTACCGTGACAAATGATCTCAGATACCATCTCGGGTGAGGGACCGTAAGCTCAGGCTTCATGATCACCCTTTCACCGTAGAAGATGATGTCTATGTCTATCGTTCTGGGACCCCAATGGACCTCTCTCGTCCTTAAGAGCTCATTCTCGATAACATGGATCCTGTCCAGGAGCTCGAAAGGTTCGATGTCAGTATAAAAACCGACGCATGTATTCAGAAAATAAGGCTGGTCCTCAAGCCCGACAGGCTCGGTCTCATATATCGACGCATACTGAAAACCTTCCGTGCCGTCCAGCTTCCTGAGTGCTTCTTCTGCAGCGAGGATGTTTGCCTCCCTGTCTCCCAGGTTGCTGCCCAGTGACAGGATAACGAACTCCTTGCGCCTTCTCTCGAGGGATACTTCCATCGTCTCGAAGATGCCCTTAACGGGAGCTTCGGGCTTTGATACCGTCACCTTAACCATTTCGATGCGGTCATCCGCCTTGAGAACGCCGTCTGAGATCTTCTGTGCAAGGCACTCTATGAGGTTGCCGCTGTCGCCTGTCACGATCTCTTTTACGATCTCATAGATATTCGCATAGTCGACTGTGTCACCGAGTTCGTCAGTGTAGCAGCCCTTTATCCTGTCGATGAATATATCAAGGGATACGATGAACTTCTGTCCGCCTTTTTTCTCAAAATCAAGACAGCCCGTATGTCCCTCAAATTCCATTTTCGAAAGTGTTATCTTATCCAATCCCGTTATCCTCGTCTCAAACAAAATCAAATATTTGCAAAGCAGTAGAACTGGCTGTCGAAACTGTCCAGAGCCATCCTTGTTGCCGCAACATTATGAACCCTTACCATCGAAGCGCCGAGCGATGCGGCCGTGAAAGAAAGGCCTGCCGTCGCATAATCCAGCTGCATCTCATTTGCCTGGTCGCCGCCTGCGAATATCCTCGTGAAACGCTTTCTTGAGGCTGCGTAGAGAACAGGGTGTTTTCCCTGCAGGCCAAGCGAGAGGAGCGCAGCCGTGAGCTCTGCATCCATCGCCCTTGTTGTGCCGAAGCCGATACCAGGATCAGTCATGATCATGTCATCGGCGATACCTGCTTTATTGGCGATCTCAACGCTCTCCGTCAGTTCTCTGACTGCGCGTCTGCTGATCGGATCGTAGGACAGAGTCCCTTCGCCGTTCGTCCTTCTGTTGAACATCAAAACGCATCCGACGCCGTTGTCGGCGACTGTCTTGGCCATATCCGGATCGCCCTTGAAACCCGTGATGTCATTGATAATGTCGCAGCCGACGGTTATCGCCTGCTTCGCGACTTCGGACTTCATGGTATCCACGGAGATAGGCACGTCAAAACGGCTCCTTATCACCTCAAGGACAGGTATTACGCGGTCGAGTTCCTCTTCAGCGCTGACCGGTACGGAATTGGGGCCAGTAGCCTCTCCTCCGATATCGATGCAGTCCGCACCTTCCCTGATCATGACTGCGCATCTGTCTATGGCAGCGTCCTTATCGTTGAATCTGCCGCCGTCCGAAAAAGAATCCGGCGTCAGATTGAGGATGCCCATTATCAGCGTCTTCCTGCTCATGTCGAGCGATCTCGCGCCGCACCTGTATGTACCCGAAAACCTTCCGTCTGTAGCATTCATAAGAAAGCCTCCTTCAGATCAGATACCCGAACGCTGTCTGTTGATGAGCGCCAGAGCCTCGTTCCTTGTCCTTGCGTCTGCCCTGCATCCGCCGCGCATGGCTGAAGTAACCGTTTTTGAGCCCGGCTTCCTGATGCCTCTCATCGTCATGCAGAGATGCTCGGCTTCAAGAACAACGCAGACTGCTCTTGCATCGACGGCCTTTTCGATCTCGTCGGCGATCTCAGATGTGAGACGCTCCTGGAGCTGCGGTCTTCTGGAAAGAGTATCGACGATCCTTGCGACCTTTGAAAGGCCGAAGATCTTTCCGTCTCTGGGGATGTATACGACATGTGCCTTGCCGTGGAACGGAAGAAGGTGGTGCTCGCACATCGAATAGAACGGGATGTCTCCTATGAGGATCATCTCGTCGTTGCCTTCACCGTGGAAGACCTTGATGTCTTTATTGATATCCCTGTGAAGTCCCGCAAAGACTTCCGCATACATTCTTGCGACTCTCTGCGGTGTCTCCTGAAGGCCTTCCCTTTCCGTATCCTCGCCTATTGCCTCAAGTATCTCCCTTACGGCATTTTCGATCCTCGGGAGATCCATGTTATTGCGGCTCTCCTCCGGTATCGAACTGTCATTTGCGTAATCGTACATCTGTTATCTCCTTATCCTCACAGATATTTCTTTCTGTATTCCATGGGTGTCATGCCCATCTGTTTCCTGAATGCGACGTTAAATCTCTGCGGCGATGAGAAACCCGACTGCAAAGATATCGCGGAAACCTTTATCTCATTGTTCTGAAGCAGCTTGCAGGCCTTCTCTATCCTCTTCTTCATCAGATAGTTCATCGGACTTATTCCCATCTCATCCCTGAAGGCGCGCGTGAAATAACCCTGGCTCAGGAATACGTAAGCTGCAGCCTCCGATACGGTGATGCCCTGATCGAAATTCTCGTCCATATACTGCTTTGCTATGGCGACGAGCTCTTTTGCCTTGCCGTTCTTTACCCTGAGGCTCTCTTCCCACTCGCTTATGATGGCTCTGGCGATGATTATCATGAGTTCTATCATGAGCGTCTGGACCATTATGTCCTTCGCATAGAAGTTCTTTGAATCCTCGATCACGATGCGCTCAGCGAGCTGGTTGATCTCCTTCTTCTCGCTTCCCTTTATGACGAAAAAAGGCTGCCTCGTAATCTCAGTATCTTCAGTGATACCGAGATCCGCGAACTTCAAAAAACTCTCAAGGGATATCTTGGCGAGCGAGCCCGGGATCGATACGCTCGGGCCGGCGCTGTTTATCTGTTTCTGCGTATTCTTGTTTGATTTGAGGGATTCACGTGTCTTCTCAAGATCCGAGTATTCATGCACAAAACCGAAATACAGATTGAGCATGTCCACCTTGCCGCTCTTGATAACGACCTTGTGCCTGACCAGAGGCCTTATGACCACTACCGAACCCTTTGTGAGGACAACGGATTCGTTTCCCAGAACAAGTTCAATCTTGCCCTCCCTGAGGTATAAGAGTTCATGCGAATTGTGCATGCTCTCATCCGGCAGATAATCTTTCTCGTCGTATGAGTGCTCTAAGCCTTCGATTACGATCGGCACCGAACCCTCGGACAGGAAGATGTTATCCTCGATTGCAGAAAGAAGCTTGTTGCTCATTTATATGCCCTCTCTTCAGATGAAATTGATCGCGTCGATATAGATCTCGCCGTTGCGTTCCTTATCCTCGATATAGATCCTCAGACTGTTGAGCCTGATCGGCCCGTCCTCGGAATAATCGAGCGTTATCGTCTGCCATGTAAGCTGCTGCTTGATCTCGGCCTCGCCGAAGTCCTCAACGATGAGTTTCTTCTTCTTCTGGTCGGGATTAAAGACTGAAAGCTGGATCTTCGACCTTCCGTATATCTCGATCGGCGAGAAGAGCGAAGCATATTCAAGACAAGGCTCAAAACCGTAGAGAGACTTGTCGGTCTCATAACGGATGCGCAGAGAAGCGCTTCCCGTGAGCTTGTGGATGTTGTCCTGTGAGATTATTCCCTTTCCCTTGAAAGTCCTGTAGATCTCCAGAAGCTCGAATTCCGAATCCGGGGTCTTCTTTCCGACGAACTGCAGACTGTCGCATCTGGTAAAGCTCAGGTCGGGTGCAAAATATGCGGGATCCCTGTCGAACCTGAAAGGCAGGATCGGGAGATCTTCACCGTTCTTGAGTGTCGCATCGTGCGGGAAAGGCGTGAAACCGTAAGTGATGGACTGCGGTTCTTCGATGTCGTCTCTCCATACCATTACGCACATCCCGTAAAGGCTCTTTGCGTGTGCCGGATAGAATATGCGGTCTTCGCCCGCAATGGCAAATCCCGTTATCTCGACGCCTGCGTCAGGCAGGTTGAGTCCGGAACCGAGATTGCTGAACTTGATTATCCTCTTGTTGCCTGCGATCTCGATGTCGTTCGGCTCAGGTGAAGACTTGCTCATCTTCGGCGAGAAGTGCGTGCCCAGAGCTATCGTAGCGAGTCTTAAGCCGAGAATGAAGCTTATCGTCTTGTCAGGCAGGAGCATGTCGTGCATGCTTACGATACCAGAAGGCATACTGAGGAGCTTTGTAAATGCCGTGAAATTCTCATTAAATTCGAGGACACTGTACGGATTGTCAAAGTCTACGTCATCGGGATGCATCGTAACGAACAGTATCGAAGGCATTACCTGCTCATCGAATACTTCCTTGGGTTCGAATACTTCAGCAAGAGTAGTAAGAAGTCCCATGAGGAACAGATCGTATCTCTCGAAAAGGAGCTCGCCCTTGTCAGGCGAGAAACAGAATCCTCTTACCGCAAGGTTCTTCAAAGGAACGAGCTTAGTCCTGTAGAGGATGGACATCCTGAACTTCAGCTTGATGTATTTCTTCTCGTCTTCTTCGCTGAGCTTTCCTGGATTCTCCTTCTTCTCAGGGATCATGTTAAAATCAAGCTGGCTCGCAGAAGAGAACGAGATGTTTTCCTTATGTCCCTTTGTCTCGTTGAGGGAACTGTCACCGGATGTCGGGAAGTCTATGTCCAGAGGCTTGATATCGTCGGGGTCTTTTCCCTGCAGCATCTTGAGCTCGTCCTGCATTCCGATGTCGATATCGCCTATCTCCTTGGTCTTCTCGAACTCTTCCTTGAGTTCGACGACTTTCTTCTTTCTCTGATCGATCCAGAGGAGCTTCTCATAAGCTTCCCTGTCGAGATACAGACCCATAGAGTCAACGACATCCTTCAGAGCCTCAACCCTGTCCATGGCAAAAGGCGCGATCCAGTTGAGGATCGTGGAATCGTTATATGAGAGATCAACGATTCCGACCGGATATGAGATCTGGTCGCTCAAACGGTATGCAAACGCAAAAGCCGAAGAGGATACCTCGGCAAGACGGGCTGTCTCGGTAACCTTGATCCACTCGGCATTCCTGAAATGCGTCTTATCGTCAGCGGGATATGCTTCCTCGCCTTCTTCGAGGCCCGATCTTGAGGGCGAGAAGAATCTCAGGAAATTCATTACCTTGCGCTTCAGAGGTGCCTTCGTGGCATTTGCTTCCTTCATGGGGATCGAGAGGAAATCAGAACCCAGGAATACCCAAACGTCGCCGCATCTGATATCAGTCAGCACGGTCTGGTCGGTAAGGCACTTGAAAGTGAAAGTATAAGCGTCTCCCGATGCCTTGTAAGGCGGGATGGTAAAGCTGAACTTGCCCTTTGAGGAAGTCGTGGCTTCACGGCTCAGGATGACACCGTAATCGGTATCGAGCTTACTGACCTTCCTGCCGTCAGTAGGATCCTTGACGATCTCGAGCGTAACAGTGGCGCTCGGAGCGGCGATTCCTTCGATCTTCAGTTCTACGCCCTGCTGGAAAACACACTTGCTAGTAAGCCAGCTGGGCAAAATTATCGGATTGATCTGCATCTTTCTAACCTCAGTTATGCGAAAATGACTTCATCCGAGTATTATACATTAAAAGAAAAAAATATAGAAATTTTAAGAAAACCGCGCTGTGCGCAGGATCAGACCTCTCCAATTAGGACCTCGATACCCTTTGCGCGGCAAAGCGAAACGCTCTCGGGAGATGCGCCCGAATCGGTGACCAGATAGTCGATCCTGTCAGCAGGGATAAACGAAGACGCGGAATCAGCGCCGAGCTTGGTGGAGTCTATGAGCGCAACGATCTTCTTCGCGCGGTCAGCACAAAGTCTCTTGAGCTCGAGTTCAAAGAAATTATCACCTGAAAGTCCGGACTCGGCGGAGAAACCGTTTCCGGAAACGAAATAAAACTCAGCTGAAAGCCTTCCTATCATTTCCTTCGATGAAAGGCCCTCGATCGCACCCGAATGGGGCCTGAGCATGCCGCCCAGAATGATGATAGATTTGAAGTTGCTGTTCCTCTGAAGCTCCATGGCCGTATGGATCCCGTTTGTTATTACGGTCACGTCCTTGGCCTTCTTGAGGTAAGGGATCATATGAAAAGTGGTTGAACTCGCATCCATGAAAATGGTATTCCCGTTGCCTACCAGAGTCGCGGCTTTTGCGCCTATGGCATTCTTCAGATCAACGTGGGTAACGGCTCTGACCATATAGTTCTCGCCGCTGTAAGACGCCATCTTGTGAGGAAGCCTGATGCCGCCGTGGAATCTTATGATGGCACCGTCCCTCTCGAGAGCCCTGATATCAGTCCTGATGGTCGCTCCCGTAACGCCAAGTCTGGCAGAGAGGACGGTCGTATTTATCTCGCCCTCTTCTTCCAAAATATCCAGTATCTGTTTTCTTCTGTCAGGAATATTCATCTCCAAGATATTATCAAGTGAAAACCAGATAGTCAATTCCCTTTTCATTTGTTGCAGTTTCTGAAAAACACTGAAACAAAAACAGACCGTGCCTGCAAACATCGCGAAAACAGTTGAAAACGCAAATTTGCTGTCAGCTCTTCTGGAAATGCTGGTAATCCTTGGGGCTCGACCAGCTGCCTCCCCATGTCCAGCCCCTGTTGGTAAGGAGTTCGTATGCCCTGTCTGATGTCGTGATGACGTGAGCCGTGTCAGAAGACCTGTTGCTGACATAGTCTGAGGCATTGTCATGTGAATATTTCGGACTTCCGTCAGAATTATATGTGACATAAGGATTCTGCTGGGGGTTGATGTCTATCGCCCTGCCCAGGGCATGCTTCGAGAGATTGCCCGAACCCGTTGCGGGACGGTAACAGAATGCGGAAGTGTTGTTCGCATCGATTGAATACCAGTCGGAAGACTCGCCGTCCCCTGCCCAGAAATCATCGATAAGATACATCGAGTAGATCTGATAACCTTCCGCACACAATATCTCAAACACTTCGAGCACTTCGCCCGCAACATCCTTGTTGACGATCATCTCGCCAACCTGATAGTTGCCGTCGAAATTAATGTGCAGCATCTTCAGGTAGCGCAGATCACTGAGCCCGATATTGCTGTTGCTGACATAAGACTTACCGTAGATCCTGTTATAGACGCTGTCGCCTTCTTCTATGGAAGAGGAAGTGAAATAGTCCGAGAGGTTCTCCCTGTCGATCTTGTCCCAGCTGATAACGTCCCCCGCGCTGTATCCCGAAAGGCTCTTGAGCTTCTCAGGCTTTGGAGTAGGCGATGGCGTGGGAGTGTCCGTAGGCACAGGTGTTGCGGTGGGTTCAGGTGTAGGCGTATCAGTAGGTATCGGTGTCGCCGTGGCAACAGTCGTCTCTTCTGTCGTTTCTGCCACATCTGTGACCATTACGGCCCCGCTCTCATCAGGCATTCCAGTTCCGGGAGATTCCGTCATTCCTGCCGACAGTTCAAGGACATCATTGTCTTGTCCGTTATACTTGATGACGAAGATGATGGTGCCGCCGATAACCATGCACATCCCGGCTATCAGCAGGGCTGTTATGAAGTTCTCTCTGCGCTTTCTCTTATCAGACACCGGCATTCTCCTGTCGCTCTTTATCGCAAGTTCAAGGACTTACCTGACAATCTTAACACAGCTTTCATTTTTCACTATCTCTATATTTTCACTTGTCATAAGAATGAAACCCGGGTTTATATAGTTTCATTGCATAATCAGGTTGTTGTAATATAATTATGTAGTTTGCGCCTGTGGTGAAATTGGCAGACACGCCAGATTTAGGTTCTGGTGAGAGATCGTGCAGGTTCAAGTCCTGTCAGGCGCACCATAACTGTTGGGCATCTGTAGGCATTCCTCTCCCGGGATCATTTCCGTTATACGGGAGAAGTATTGAACGATGGAGAAACCAATGCAAGACGGCGGCGCAAAGTACACCTATAAGGATTTTTCATTAACCTTATGTCAGGTGTTTTCTGCGCTGGCCGTTATTACTTTACATGCCAATTCCAGTTTTTGGAGTTATACGGGAACAGAAAACAACTGGTTCATCGCCAATGTGATCGAGAGCATATTCTATTTTGCCGTTCCCATATTTTTCATGATAACCGGTATTACCCTCCTGGATTATCCGGAAAGATATTCAACGAAAGAGTATTTCAAAAAACGTGCAAAGAAAGTCTTCGTCCCTTATCTTTTCTGGAGCATTGCCGGAGTAATCTATCTGCTGGCTTCAGGAAGGATAACAAAGGAAGAATTGACTCCGCTGTGGCTTATAAACGGACTCGTTTCGGGCGCCGGCATCATTGAATATTTCTGGTATTTCCGTGCTCTGTTATTTGTCTATATCTGCATACCCGTTTTCGCGTGGATCGATAAGAGCAGAAAGCTTGACGTGATCAGATATATCCTGTTTGCCTTTTTCTTCCTGAACATACTTGTTCCGTTTATTAATCAGGGATTTGATCTCGGACTTGAATGGGACTTTGAGATGACCAAGATAGCGGGATATCTTTTCTTTGCATTCGGAGGCTACTACATCTATAAAAGACCTCCTGCTCTGCAGTATAAGATCCTCATCTATGTTCTCGGAGCCGCAGGCCTGGCCATGCATCTGATCGGCACATATAAGCTTTCGACGGAATACGGCGCGATCATCGCATATTTCAAAGGATACTGCAACGTTCCCAGCGTGCTCTATTCCTTTGCCGTTTTCGTTCTTCTCTGCGACCTGTCGAAGATGATCAGCAGAGTAAACTGGCTCAAAAAAGCAGTGGAGATCATGGGGCAGTACACACTTCCCGCCTATCTGCTCCAATGGTTCATCTTCAAGCTGGTCGATGATCTGATCGGCTTAAACACACAGACCATCTCTTACCGCCTGCTTATGCCCTGGTTCATCTACGCCGTTATAATGCTGATAGTCTGGGTATTAAGGAAGATACCCGTAATACGCGCGACAGTTCCGTAACGTTTATCCGCCATTAGTGTCCGCCGGTTTTTTCAACACCGCGATGCTTTTCTCAAGCGTTGAACCTGTAGAGCGAAGCGTATACGCCGTTGTTTCTCATCAGTTCATCGTGAGTTCCGCTCTCCTCGATGCCTTTCTCTGTAAGGACAAGTATCCTCTCTGCATTTCTGATCGTCGAGAGACGGTGTGCGATAACAAGCGTTGTTCGGTCTTTTGCGAGACGTTCCAGGGATTCCTTTACGATATTCTCACTCTCGTTGTCCAGGGCGCTCGTGGCTTCGTCGAAGATCAGGATCGGCGGATTCTTTAAGAATACTCTCGCAATGGAGATACGCTGCTTCTGACCACCGGAGAGCTTTACGCCTCTCTGGCCGATATCCGTATCGTAACCCTGCGGCAGATCCATTATGAAGTCATGCGCATTTGCAAGTTTTGCCGCCTCGATTATCTCTTCTTTTAAAGCACCGGGTCTTCCGTAGCTTATGTTGTCGTATATGGTTCCCGCAAACATATAGACATCCTGCTGAACGATTCCGATATTGTCCCTCAGGCTCTTCAGAGTAACGTCTCTTATGTCTTTTCCGTCAATCTTTATCGAACCGTTCGTAACATCATAAAAACGAGGTATAAGGCTGCAGAGCGTCGTCTTTCCGCCTCCGGAGGATCCGACCAGGGCGACATAGGATCCGGCCGGCACATCCAGGTTTATGTGCCTCAGGACCCTGTGCGCACCGTCCTTGTATTTAAACGAGACATCCTCAAAACTTATGTCGCCCTTAACTTCCGTAAGTTCGGCCGCGTCTTCCTTGTCCTGAATGTCAGGTACGATGCTTATCATCTCAACAAAACGCTCAAATCCCGTGTATCCGTTCTGGAACTGCTCGGTGAAATCAATAAGCACTCTAACAGGTTCGGTAAAGACATTGATATACAAAAGGAACGTTACAAATTCAGGTATTTGAACAAGCCCCTTAGTCATGAGGATACCGCCCGCTATTATGACCAGGATGTTGATAAGGAACGTGAAAGCGGTCATGCCCGAATGGAATATTCCCATGTTCAGGTAACTTGCCTTCTTTGCCTTGAGGAAACCGTCATTGCCGACCTTGAACTTCTCGTTTTCGATGGCTTCGTTGGCAAAAGATTTAACGACTCTTATACCCGAGAGATTGTCTTCTATCTGCGTGTTGATCTCCGCTATCTTAACCCTGTTTTCCTTAAACGCCCTGCGCATCCTCTTGTTGAGGAAATACGCAAAAACGAACATGAACGGCAGCAGTATGAACGCCGCCAAAGTAAGGTATCCGCTTATGTTGATCAGAATGATGAACGAGCCGATTATCTTTATCAGTGATGTCACGATGTTTTCGGGACCGTGGTGCAGAAGCTCCGTGATCTCGAAGAGATCGCTCGTGATCCTGCTCATGAGCTGACCCACCTTCTGGTCATCGTAGAACGAAAAAGAGAGTTTCTGGTAATGTGCGAATATCTCCGCCCTCATGTCGTATTCCATCTTGGCGCCCATGACATGTCCGACGTAAGAGATATAGTAATTCGCGATGAACTGGATGATCACGAGAACGATCAGGATGCCTCCGACGGTCAGTATCTTCTTAAGACCTTCCTCTGAAGTCATGTTTGGTATCTCACTCGTGATATCACCGACGATCGGAGGTATCGCAAGAGCAATACCGGATGCCACGATTGCAAAGACCATATCCAGGAAGAATGTTCCCAGATAAGGCCTATAGTAACTGATCATCCTCTTAAGATTATCTTTCATCACAGTTCCTCATTCCTTTCCCCAGGTTCAAAAAGAATAACACTTTTCCGTAACGGCTTACAGACAGAGCTGCAAAAACAGGCAATACATCTGTCACTTTTTCCGAAATATTGACACCGGAAGCAAATCAAAGACAAAATTGCTTAAATCCAACCCTCTGAAAGGATAAAAAGGGTTAAAAAGATGCAATTTATTATTAAATGCTCAAATCCAACCCTCCGAGAGGACAAAAAGGGTTGAAAAGATGCAATTTATAATTAAATGCTTAAATCCAACCCTCTGAGAGGACAAAAAGGGTTGAAAAGATGCGCTGTTAAAAACAAAGGAGAAATCAGCCCATCATTTATTGTTGTGTTTATCTTTAATGCCCAAAGACATAATTCTGAATTTATCCGAATGTTCACAATGTCGTTTTTGTCATACTTTGTCGTACTTTGTCGCTAGCAATCGACAAACAAGCAGACTACAATCAAGTTATGAAATACAACGAGAAATTCATTCCCAAAGAGTATCTTGCACTCAAAATAAACTATCTCAAAAACCAACTGGAACAGTTGCCTCAAATAACGTTGCAAAAACACATTGTACACGGAAACTCACTTGGAAGGATTAAAGTTGACAATCACAGATATAATCTGAATTCCAAAATTGGTAAGCAAAGCTATAACTTAATGCTTCAACGGAACAATTTAGAAAATCTGCTTCAGATATACGAAGCTATCTGGAATTATTATTTCAGAACACCTGTACCTGAATTCGATCCACCGAGAGTTATTAAAACCATCAATACCGGCAGCGGTCTGGTAGTAATGAACCGAAAATACTTTGATGGTCTCAAAAATGATGCCAACACAACATTTCCCAAGCCAACAAATTACTTTTTCAACGGGACCTTTTACCGTTCGGCAGCTGAACGAGAAATAGCCATTTTCTATACAGAGATGGAAATTCCTTTCAAATACGAACCGGAAGTCATGCTTCTTGGATTAAAGAAACCGTTTTACCCTGATTTTGTCCCATATTTCAAGGAAATCGACACCTGCATGTTTCACGAGCATGTAGGTATGCTCAATTCATCAAATTATATAACAGAACTGAAGATCAAGAGCAGCAACTATATAAATGCAGGTATGATACCGGATCAGGATGTGTTCTTCACCACAAACTCGGAAGAATCAACGTTCGACATCAGATACATGGCCGCAAAAGTCAACATCGCTGTATATGGAGCTATGGTAACCAGTAAGGACTGGGTTCAAAACACATTCGAACCCTTCATACTCCCCAAGTCATCAGAAGGAAAGAACATCAACGAAGGTACGGAATATAACAATCCTGTCAATAAATAAGTATCGTAGTAAATATCATCCATTACAATTTGCATCTGGTAACATCTTTAGCTTTCACCGTCAACGGAACAGCTTTTCCTTGCCAATAGCATTATTGACTGCAAAGCCATATGCCGATACCGTACTATTCTCGTGTTCAACCCTCTGAGAGGACAGAAAGGGTTGAAAACACGCAAATCTCGATTAGTTGCTTAAATCCAACCCTCTGAAAGGATAAAAAGGGTTAAAAAGATGCAATTCTCGTTTCTATTCACACCAAAGACTATATGAAGTGATAATTCTCAACCCGAGTGATAGAATACGCATGGAATATGTTTCATCGAAAGGGAACAAACATGGAGAACAATAACAACATAAACAGCGCACAACCCCAGATTCCTGTACAACCCGTGCAGGCTCAGCCAGTTGCTCAGCCTGTTCAGACGGCACAGCCTATGGCGGCACAACCCGCACCCGCACCTGCACCGGCCCCTGCTCCCGCTCAGGCACCTGTCTATGCCCCGGCACCGGCCCCCGCTCCTGTGCAGCAGCCTGTTTATCAGCAGCCTGTTTATCAGCAGCAATACCAGCAGCCATATCAG
>Ga0247611_10006150_pt1 | contig 15540 bp, 9 predicted proteins | sample 177DNAGHGhighgp2_FD_192422 | JGI IMG/M metagenome (GOLD analysis project Ga0247611, IMG submission 192422) | Sheep rumen microbial communities from Palmerston North, Manawatu-Wanganui, New Zealand - 1770 DNA GHGhigh gp2 | ecosystem: Host-associated > Mammals > Digestive system > Stomach > Rumen ...
CGAGACATCGGCCATATTTCTGTATTAGGAGATAAAAGGAGAATAATTATGGCTATTAAGGATAATGATTTAATACAAGTTAGAAATAGAAATAATGGAACTACAGGATATACTCTTGATAATAATTTCCATAGAGATTTTAGTCCAAGAGAAACAAAAAAGGTTCCATTTAGTGAATTAAAGGCATTACAGTATGCCCCAGGCGGAGCTTACATTCTTGAAAATTATCTTGTTATAGAGAATGAAGAAGCTCTCAATTTATTAAATATGACAGTAGAACCTGAATATTTTTATGATGAAGAGAAAGTAAGAAATATACTTTTTGCGGGAAGTATTGATGAATTTGCTGATTTTCTTGATTTTGCTCCAAAGGGTGCTCTTGAATTGGCTAAGAATATGGCTATTAAAGAGCAGATCCCTGATGTAAGAAAGAGAGATATGCTTAGTAAAAAGACAGGTTTAAATATAAATAATGCAATCATGGTAAATGAAATTATGGATGCGGAAGATGATAAAGCGGAAGATAATACTCCGAAGCGGAGGGTGCCTGTTGAAGATAAGAAAGAGGCTAAACCTGAGGGCAGACGAGCTGCCGCACCTAATTATAAAGTTGTAAGTAAGTAAGAGTGAAAGTGAGGTATAGTATGGCAGATATAAATACTACGACCTCTTTTATGACCATATATGACAGCTTTTTAGCTAGAATAACCTCTGATATGTATTTGGAATTTACAGAGATTGAGACATTAGAAATGTTGCAAGACATTTTAATAAATGCAATCCCGCGTTTCGAATTCCCACGTTTCAATATCTTTGATTATGAGATTGGTTATTGGGAAGGATTAGGTACATATCAAGGAGTAGAAAGTGATAATAAAGAAGTGCCGGCTACTGGATGGGTAGGCGGTGCTTTTAATACCCTTTTAACAGAAGAGGAAATTAATATATTAGCTTTAAATATGGTTATAGAGTGGCTAGGTCAACAATTAGATACAACAGAGAATACTAGAATGAAGTATTCTGGTTCTGATTTTAAGTTTACCTCGCAAGCTAACCACATGGCTAAATTAAAAGTTTTGATAGATGCACAGAAACAAGACTCTATACATCTTCAAAGAATATATAAAAGAAGAAAAATTGTCTCAGATAGTGTCCAATCCACAATGGGACAAATTGTTTCTAAACCGACTTATGGTAACTTTGATTACAATAGGGCGGGAAATTGGAGTTATCGTGACTTTTAAATATGATGTGGAATTTGATAATGAAGCTGTCCTTAGAAATATAGACAGAATCACTAATCAAATTTTTAAATTATTACCTAGTAGAGAAGAAGGTGGAGATTGGGAAACCCCTCTACAGAATTTAATTTTAGAAATTACAGGAATGAAATCTCTATGGGTCGACCAAGTAGAGTTATTTTCTTTATTATGTAAAATGGAGGCTTTAGCATCTTTGACAGAAGAAGAGGATTTTCTTGTTTTCAGAAAATTAATATTTGAATGTTTAAGATTGCTAAATAATATAAAGAAATGTCTAGTAGATTAATATAAAGGAGATAGGCACATGATGAATTTGCCATTTAATATATCAGAAGATAAACAGAAAGAAATTGATAATTTAAAAATAATTCCTAAAGGAATGTCTAAATTTGAAATAGGTGATGTGTATAATCATTTAACTATTTTAGGAAGAGCAGAGAATGCGGTAGGATATCGAAATACATATGTTTATGCAATATGCGATTGCCCAGAGCATAATATTATAAGAGTTCAATTAAATAAATTAAAAAATAATAATACTATTTCTTGTGGATGCGAACATAAAAAAACAGCTAGAGAACAGGGTAAAAAAAGTTGTATAAATATGTTAGGATCTGTTATAGGAGATTTTAAAATTATTGCTAAAACAGATGAAAGAGATTCTGAATCAGTTGTTTGGCTAGGTCAATGTGTATATTGTGGAGAATTAAGGAAAATAGCTCAACGCAATATGAAAGATAATATTTTACATCCTAATGTTTGTTCTTGTCAAAGAACTGGAGGTTCTTCTTTTGAAAGACAAATAGAAAGTATTTTAAAAGAAAATAATATTTTCTATCATAAAGAAAAGGTATTTGATTCTTTTATTTATGAAGATACTAAAAAGCATCCTCGTTTTGATTTCTTTTTACCTAATTATAACTGTTTAATAGAAGTACATGGAAAACAACATTATGTTCAAGGTAGCGGATATATGGAAAAAGAAAATTTAACAAAAAGACAATTAAGAGATAAAATAAAAATTTCTTGGGCTTTAAAAAATAATTTTTTTATAATTGTTATTCCTTATACTGAAATTAATAATATTATTCTATTAGATTTATTACCAAATACTTCAAAATTTTTAGTAAAGGAGGTATAAAATTGTCAGGATTAGATAGAATGAAGCAAAGAGCTAATTATGATGGATATGACCTCCATGATGGATGGAATGTAAGTGGTAAATACAAATCTTTTAAGGCAGCATTGTCATCGAGTTACCAGGCTGAATGGATAACTCTAGACAAAGGTCTTCCCGCAGAACGCAGGTGGCGTTGTTTAATAAATCCAAGTAGATTAACAGAACAGTTTGATAAAAAAGTAATTTCTATAGATTTTGAATCTGGAATAGAAGAAGGAACTGTATTTTATTGGGATAGAACTAATAGATATTGGATAGTTAATTTACAACAACATACAGAAGAAGCCTATTTCAGAGGAACAATAACAAGAGCAGATTATACTATTGATATTAATGATAGAACATATTGGGTTAGTGTTAGAGGCCCAGTTGAAACTGCTACAATTTGGAATCAAAAACATGGGATTGCTTGGAATGAACTTAATTATTCTATAGTAATTCAAATTGCTAAAAATAGTGATACAGTAAAATATTTTTCTAGACATAAGGTTGTTAAAATGAAATTAATGTATCCTGATGTAGAAACTGGAGAAATATTAGAAGAATGGCATAATTGGAAAGTAGTTGCTACTGATAAATATTCAGAAGAAAAGATGATGCAGGTTTATCTTGATGAATGGTATGATAATGAGGCGGAAGATGCTATGGTGCCGCCAGAAGAAGAAATACCTGATTTAATGGAGCCTCATATTGAGGGGCCTTCCGCCTGTCATGTTTTTGACACAGATTTGTCTTTCTCTGTTGTTGGAAAAAGTAAAGGAGAGTTTCTTGTGAGCTCTAATAAAGTTAAAATTATTTCCGCAACAGAAAATTCATGTATTATAAATATTTTAGCTTCAAAAGCTACAAGTTTTGTTTTGTCTTTTGTTGCGGAGGATGGAACTAGATTAGAAAAGACTATACAAGTTCAATCATTCTAGTTTTAGGAGATACAAGGAGGCTTTATGAGAGGTTCAAAATTTAATGGGTTTAAGGGCGAATTTCATTCTTCATTCCTCTCTTGTGAAAAAGATACTGAAGAAATTATAAAGAAATTATTTATTGATAGTCGTCCTTATAGTGATTATTTGAAAAGATTGCTTTTGATAAACACTCCAGATTGTTTAACAGATATGACAAATCAAAAGTATATTGATTTGATTAAGAATATGTCTATTCAAGATTTAAAAGAAAATGGTTATTTAAGATTCTCCCCGAAGATAACTTTCGGGGAGAATGAACAAGTAAAATCTTATATAAGATTTTCATTTGATCATTTTACTCCAAATGTTGGTAATGAATATTTTAGAGATTGTATTATTGAAATAGATATTATTTGTCATCCTGAATATTGGGACATAGGTAATTTTAGACAAAGACCAATTAAAATTGCAGGATATATTGACGGTATTCTTAATGGAAGTAAATTATCTGGAATAGGAACTTTAAATTTCCTAGGGTGTAATGAGATTATTTTAGATGAAAATTTAGCTGGCTATTGTTTAATGTATTCAGCTACTCATGGGGTTGATGATAAACTTGAAATAGAGGATGAATAAATGCAATTAAGTGAGTTGCTTTTATTATCAGGAAATGACATTCCTTTTATGGGAGCGCAAGTAAATATTCATCAACCCACTTTAAAAGAAATAGCTCTTATTGGAGAAGAGGATTTTCATATAGGATGTCGTTTTTTGAGTTTTAATAAAAATCAATTAAGCCCAGAGGACAAAATAGGTTTAGAAGATCAAAGCGATTTTAATATATTTATGTCAGTTATGAATAGTCGAGATAGGGCTAGACATAAAACTGATGCCTTAATGATCTTAGCTTTATTGTTTCCACAATATAGTTTTAAGATAGAACAAAATAAAATACTTCTTCAATCAGAAAAATTCTCGTCAAGTATAAATGAACAAAATTATGATGAATTTAAATCAATTTTATCACAAATATTTTGTTTAGATGCGGGAGATAAAGAATATGATCCCGCTGATGCACTTGCAGCCAGAATAGCAGAGAAATTAAAAAAGAGAAAAGAAAAATTGGAAAATCTGAAACAAGGGGATGATCAAAGAATTAATATCTTTGGTCTATTTGTTAGCACTCTTGCGGTAGGTCTTCAAAAAGATATGAATGATTTAATGAATTATACTGTATATCAAATTAGAGATGAATATAAGAGATTCCAATTAAAGTATGTATTTGATCAAAACTTTAGTGCTAGATTAGCTGGCGCGCAAGACTTAGAAGAAGTTAGTAATTGGATGGAAGATTATACATCCTTAAAAATTTAGCTAAATAAATTAAGGAGGAAATTTATATGAAGTTTGGTGTTCGTGAGATCGTTGACGTGGTATTTAAGGCTACAGCAAACGGTCAGAGAATCGGTAACAAAACTTTCAAGAAGTATCAGCCTGTATTTATGATTGATACTGCTACAACCTCTTCTCTTGAGCAGTCTACTACAACTGTGTATGCACAGGGTGGTAAGGGTTACAACCGTTTAATCGCTTGGGAAGGTGAGAAGACAATGACCTTCACAGTAACCGACGCTCTTATGAGTCCTATGGGCCTTGCAGTTCTTACGGGTGCTGGTCTTATCAATCCTGCAAAGGGTGACAATCAGGCACACGTTCATACTACAATAAATGCAATGGTTGATGCTAATGGTGTTGCAAAGGTAACACTTGCAGACCTTAATGAAGATTATGGTCTTGATGCAGATGATTATGCAATTTGTAAGACAATAGATTGCTTCGCTACAGAGCTTGATGGTTCTGGTGCGGGAATTGCTTGGTTTGATGATGTAACAGTTGCTGGTGGAGACACAGACAGTACAGAGTTTGTTCATGTTACAGCTGCAGCTCCTGCAGAGTTTACTATTGTAGGTGCAAAGAATACAACAGTTCAGCTTGACTTCTATGCTATTATGAATAATAGTGTAACAGAAGTTCAGATTGAACCAGGTAGCTTCGGTGGATACTTCTATGTTGAAGCACAGACATTATTTAGACGTGAAGATTCTGGTAAGGACATGGCTGCAGAGATTATTATCCCTAAGGCTAAGGTTCAGTCAGCATTCACATTCACAATGGCTGCATCTGGTGATCCTTCTACATTTGACTTCACAATGGATGCATTCCCTGGTTATACAAGGTTTGATAATACTAAGAAGCAGATGTGCGTTATCCAGATAATTGGTGATGACAAGAAGGCTGATGAAGATTCTGATGTTCATACGCATGATGGAAAGCTTGATAAGGACAATGATATAGTTGCTCCTCTTGATTCTCCTTCATATGGAGATCAGCCGGGTCCTGGACCTACTCCTGTAGATCCTACTTTTGATACCGATGTAGAGGCTGTATCTGCTGATACTGCTGCTCTTACAGCTGGTATGAAAGCTAACCAGGCTAAAGCTAGCGTAACAAAGACAACTGCTGATAAGGCTGATACAATCGTTGTAACAATCGATGGCGGCGTTGATTCATTGAATTACGTAGAGCCTAAGAGTGGTTGGGGCAATGCTAAGTGGGTTGCTTTAGATTACAACACAGGTGAGGATACTATTGAAGGTATTTCTTATACAAATAGAGGTACAACAGTTGTACTTGGTCCTGACGATGTTGCTGATGCAGAAGAGCTTGATCTTGCTGCAGGTCATATGGTTGTATGGGTTAAGGGTGATGGAGTTCTTCCTGCAACCTTTACTCTTACTAAGGGCGAAAAGACTGTTGATGTTTCTATCAACGTTGTTGATGGCAACTAATAATAGTTATACTGATAATAAAAAAGAAATGTGCGGGAGGCGGTTGGCGTCTCCCGCCTTTTTTGTTTATAAGGAGTTGATGTTTTATGGCTCGAACACAAATAAAAATCGAAGATAGAGAAACAGCTATAAAAAAAATTCAATCAAGAATTGAAGAATTAACTTTTCCAGAATTGGTAAAATTAACAAATGAAGAAAAAAATAAAGAATTATTAGAAATAGAAAAAGTATTAAAAGAGTATTTAACAAAATATCAACAAAAAGCATTAATGATAGATGCTCAAACAAAAGATTTAAATTTACAAGATCCTGATATTGAAAATAAAAATAAAAATTTATATATTGCATATAAAATATTATTAGATGCAAATATAACAGAATTATTACAAGATGGTTATATATTAATTGAAACATTAAGAAAAACTTTTACACAATCTGAAATTGAATATGAAATTGGTATTAAATATTCTGAAGGAGGAAAAGGAAATTTTAATGTAGTGAATAAAAAAGTATCTTTAGCAGAATTATTATCTTATACAAAGGCTGATATTCAATGGGGTGGACAGGGTCTTGCAGGTTTTAAATTAAGAGCAACTGCTACACAAGCAAATTTTGCACAAGATTTAAATAGACAAAAAGAAATTATAAATAATAGCTTATATAATTTACATTCATTATATCCTAAAGTAAGACGAGTTTTATTAGAAAATAATTATTCTAATGAGGGTAATTTTTATGAAACATATCAGCAATTAAGATATGGAGGGTGGGCAGATCACTCTCCTAATAAAAAAGACCCTAAAGGACTAAAAACGCAACAAATTATAGATAAATATATGGAAGTTAGAAAAGGTACTCAAAGTTTTGTATCTGGTGGTGACTGGGAATTAATTCAGTTTAAACTATTATCTGGTAGTGGTGCTTCTATAGCATCTCTTTTAACAATAGGAGAAGCATTAAAATTAATTTTACATTATATAGAAGAAGGAAAAAAATCAAATATTACTATTGAAAATATAAAGAAGAATGTTTTTTCTAAAGAATTTGATAATAAAATAAATAATGGATTATCTGATATTATTCAACAAGTAGAAGAAGAAATTGCAAGACAAATTCCTATAGAATAAAACTTGACAAATTAAAAATTTTATGTTATACTATAATTATAGTATAATGGAAATAAAAGGAGGTTGCTATAATGGCAAAATTTATAGATTTAAAATTGAAAACAAAAGATGAGACGAAATCAATTAACATAAATGGTGTTGTAGTAAATGTTAAACAATACCTTCCTGCGGAAGATAAAAATGCTATTTTGGAAATAGCTATGCAACAAGCAGATCAAGGCACTATCCTTAATACATTTGCATTAGATGCAATATTTCACATATATCTTATTTTTAAATATACTGATATAGAATTTACAAATGAAGAGAAATCAGATTTATTTGCTCTTTATGATGTATTAGAATCAAATGATATTATATCAGCAGTTATATCAGCCATTCCCGCAGAGGAATATAGTACATTACACCAATCTCTTGTAGAAATGGTTGAAGATTATAATAAATATAGAAATTCAGCTAGAGCATTATTTGAGCAGATTAGTTTATTTGCACCTGATTCTGCAGAGAAGATAGCTCAGATAACGCAAAATTTTGATATGAATAAATTACAGCAGATAGCTGAACTTGCTGATAAGACAGGAATGAATAATGTGATTCCTATGAAGAAAGAATAATATTGATGGGCAATACTCTTTAATTTATAAGACCTTACTATTATATTTAATAGTAAGGTCTATTTTTTTATATAGATATATGGAGAATAAAAGGAGGGTATGTTTATGCCTCAAGGAAATAATAAAATAAATTTTAGTTTAAACTTTCAGAAGGGTGATACAGCTGCCCTTGATAGTTTGAAAAAAGATTTAATTGAATTAAAGAGGTTGGCGGGAGATGCTGATTTTGGATTAGATCCAAAAAGTGCTCAACAATTAACTGCTTCTGTTAATATGATAGAACAGGCTATGAGCAAAGCCACTGATTTTAATTTAAATACAATTAATGTCCAAAAATTTAATAATATATTAAAACAGAGTGGAACTAGTATTAAACAATTACAAGAAGGATTGTCTTTAGCTGGTGCGGAAGGAAATGCTGCATTTTTAAAGATGACTGCTCAATTAATGCAATTTAATACAGCTACAAAGCAAACGCATAAATTTTTAGATAGTATGGCTACAACTCTGTTTAATACTATTAAATGGACAGTTACATCTAATTTATTAAATAATTTTATAGGCGGAATTGAGAAGGCTTATTATTATACTAAAGATTTAGATAGATCATTAAATGATATTCGTATAGTTACTGGCAAAAGCGCTGATGAAATGAGCAAATTTGCAGATGAAGCAAATAAGGCTGCAAAAGAATTGGCGGTTACTACAGAAGATTATACAACTGGTGCTTTGATTTATTACCAACAGGGTCTTGATGATGAAACAGTTAAGACATTAACAGATATCACTGCAAAAACATCTAATGTTACACAGCAATCAATGGGAACTGTTTCAGAGCAATTAACTGCGGTTTGGAATGGTTATAAAGTAGCTAATGAAGCTGCGGAAGAGGGTATGCAGGTTTATGAAGAGTATGTTGATAAGATGGCGGCAGTCGGTGCATCAACCGCATCTGACCTTGAAGAATTATCAACTGCAATGTCTAAAGTAGCATCTGCTGCATCTAATATGGGCGTCACTTTCGATGACTTAAATGCCCAGATTGCTACTATTGTTTCAGTTACTAGACAGGCTCCTGAATCAGTTGGTACTGCATTAAAGACTATTTATGCTAGATTAGGCGATCTTAAGGTTGATGGTGTTGATGAGTTTGGCACTAAACTTGGTGAAGTATCTAGTCAATTAAAAACCATGGGTATTGATATTCTCGATACTAATGGCGATATGCGTGATATGTCTAGTGTAATGGCGGAAGTTGCTGATAAATGGAATACATGGTCTTCCGCACAACAACAAGCAGCTGCTATTGCAATGGCTGGTAAAAGACAATACAATAATTTGGTTGCATTGTTTGAAAACTGGGATATGTATGGCGAAGCTTTAGAAACTTCAATGAGCGCAGCTGGAACATTAGAAAAACAACAAGAGATAGCATTAGATTCTTTAGCTAATAAAATGGATATTTTATCAGCTACCTCCCAAGGATTATATCAGAGTTTAATAGATGAAGACACTATTAAAGGATTTGTTGAAGGTCTTACTTCTATTGTTGATTTATTAAAGAACTTTTCTGATGCTGTTGGTGGTTTATCTAATTTATTACCTTTGTTAGGAGCTACTGCATTTAGAGTATTTAATCAGCAAATAGCAGATGGTCTTAGTAAAGTTATTATAAATATGCAGATTGCCAAAACAGAGCAAGAAACAATGCTTTCTAATCAGCAAGCATTACAACAAATGTTTTCTGAATCTAGTCTATTTCAGCAATCTGGAAGTAGTGCTGTAGATACCGCAAGAGCTAGCAGTCTACAACAATTAACTGGGTTTTATGGAAAAATGGTTCAATACCAATCTATAATGACTCAGGAAGAAAAAGAGCAATATAATACTATTTTAAATAAATTAGTTAAAGTTGGAGAATTAAATGGACAATTAGCAGAAGAAGGTGAATATTATAATACTTTTAGTAATAAACTTAATATTATTGATAATGAAATAATGTCAAAAATTATTTCTAATACCAAACTTGAAGTAAATGAATTAGCAAAAGTATCTAAAGAAATTAATACAATTAATCAAATTACTGAAAGTATGGATATGTATGGTAATTTGGGAAAACAAAATTGGACAGATTATTTACATCAGTTAAAAGAGCTAGGAGTAGAATTAGATTTAGATTCTGATATTATTAAAAGAATAGATAAAGAATTTGCTAAATTAAAAGATACAAGTCTTTCTTTTGCAGAAAAATTAAAAATTGTTAGTAATGAATTAAAGAGTACTTCTTCACGAACTCAATCTCTTGTTCAGATGAGAACAGAGATGGATAATTTAAAGAATTCTGCTGAACAAGCTGGAAATTCTTTAAAGAATAATCTTAATATAGAATTACAAATAGCTAATATAACTAAAATGGTAGGCGCCATTGGTCAATTAGCTATGGGAATAAATACTCTTAAAAATTTAGGCAGTGTTTGGAATAATGAAGATATTGAATTAGGAGATAAAGTACTTCAAACCACAATGAGTTTAAGTATGGCTTACAGTATGTTGATATCTCCTATAAAAGAGATAATTTCTCTTACGGTTATAAAAAATAATCAAGATGCAATTAATTTAGCTAGACAAACTGCATCTTTAGCATTAGAAACTAAAGAAGCAGTACGAAAAGCTGCTACTATTGCATTAGAAGGAATAAGAAATAAACAAAGACAAGATGAAATTAAAGATATTGCTACTTTAATAACTGAAAAACAACTTGATTCTATTATTACTAATAAAGGAACTACAGGACTTATTGCTCAAAGTATAGCTAAAAAAGCAGGTATTACATTAAATGAAAAAGAGCTTGCTTCTTTAAAAACATTATTAATTGCAAAAGCGGCTGATAGAGATGCTACTTTAAAGCAGGCTGCTGCACATAAGGCATTAACTACAGCTATTTTATCTAGCCCTATTACTTGGTTAGTTGCTGGTTTAGCCGCAGTTGCTCTTGTTGCTGGAACTTATATAAAAGCTCAAGAGAAAATGTTAGAAAATCAAATTGAGCAAAATAAGAAAACAATAGAACAAGTAAATGAAATACAAAAAGAAGTAGATGAGAATAAAAAATTATGCACCTCTTATGAAGAATTATATGCTCAATATAAAAATCATAAAGTTGAAAAAGAAGCTTTATATGAAATAACAGATCAATTATGTGATCAATATAATATTGAAAATGGTTATTTAGCAGCGTTATCTGGAAATTATGATGAAGTAACTAGAGCTGTTAGAGAAGCAAGAGATGCAGAATTAGAATATGCTAAAGCTCAAACAGAAAAAGAAATAACAGCATCACAAGAAAATCTTTTAGGGATTGCAAGAGGTGGTGTTAAAGATTTAGGATATTTATTTGGAAATAAATATAATATTAGTTTTGCATCTGGTGCAACAGATCCTTATTATGAAAAGATAGAACCACTATTAAGAGAAGCTGGTTTAGCAAGTGGTTTTGCTAGTATTAATGCAGATGATCCTGCAGCAATGGTTGATCTTTATGAAAAAGCAGAATTAGCAATAACTAAATTAAGAGTATCATTAAGTGAAACTCAAAGAGCTTCTTCTGCAACATATCAGAATTTAACTGATTGGGTTGCTAGAATGGAACCTGCTATTACCCAATATAGAGAAGCTTTAGATGATTCAGATAGATATTTAATAGAACAAATTGCTAATAAATATAATTTAGCAGGTGCCCAGTCTTTACAAGAATTTGAAACTGAAGCAGAAAAATTTTCAGAGGAATTAGCTAAAACAAATTTAAATACAGCAGATTCTATTGAAGATATTGTTAAAACATATATTAAGGCTTTAAATACAGAATATAGTAGAACAAAGCTTGGAATAGATGAATTAAAGAAACAAGTCGATCAAGAAACTATTGATTATATTAATAGTTTAACAGAATCACAAAAAGAATTTTTATTATCTGGTAAGGTTGATTTAACATTTGTTTATAATAAAAAACAACTTCAAGATGAAATGCAATTAGCATATAATGATTTAGGTACTTTTGATGTTACATCACCTATTTCATTAGCTGATACATTAGTAAGTGGTAAAAAACTTAAGAAAGCAGATAATGAAATACTGAAAGGACTTCAAAATGAAAATACTCCAGCTATGGAGGGATTTGATCAAAAAAGCACTTTAAGTCAATTAGATGTTATTGATGAAATTACTCAACATAGAATAGAGAAAAATCAAGAATATTTAACAAAATTTGAAGAGTCTATTGAAGAACAAAAAAGAATAAAAGAAGATGAATTAAATAGTATATTTAAAACAGAAGAAGAATATAATAGAGCCAGATATGCAAGAGATACTACAAGAGATGAAGAAGAAAAGAAAGCTATTCAAGAAAAGATTGATAAATATGAAACTTTATTGGGTATTGTTGATGATTTAAATAGTAAATTAGAAGAAGGTCTTTCTTTTGGTGAAATAGAAGATATTGGTTTTAGTGATCTTATATCTGGAATAGATTTGGTAATAGATAGATCTGAAGCCCTTCAAAATGCTGCTGAATTAATTGGAGAAGGTTTTACAGTAGCAGCATCTGATGTAGAAAAACTTGCTAATATTTTTCCTGAATTATTAGAAAATGCAAAAGCTCTTGATGATGGTAGTCTTCAATTAGATAAAGATCTTACTAAAGAAAAAATTGAAAGTATCAAAACTGAGATGGAGGCTCGTAATCAAGCTAAAATTGCAGAAGTAGATCAACAGATAGCTTTAAAAGAATTAGAACAAGAATATTTACAATCTAAATTAAAAAGTTTAGAAGCTTATTTACAGGGTAAACAAAGCGAACAAAGAACTATTGATCAAATAAATCAAGCTGGTTTCGATTATGAGACTGGTTTAATGAAACTTACTGGTCAAGAAATCACTACTTTAACAGATCATGCAATAGCATCTTCGGTGTCTGAAGGAACTGCTTTAATTGATATGCTTAATGCAGTAGGAGAAGGCTTTTCTCAGGCGGCTAATGCTCATTATGCTATGTTGCATGGCGAAAAAGTAGAATGGAGTCATCTTGATTTTAGTGGTACTGCATCTAGCGCCCAAGCTTATGCTAGTAGTGTTGGAGAAGAAGCTTTAGATCTATATAATAAAAATTTTTATATGTATGAGCAAATTTATGAAGAAGCTCAACAAGTACAAGATCAATTAAATCTTGTAACTGGAGAATTAGATGAATTAAATGCTAAAAAAGCTATTCTTGAATCAACAGGTAAAGCATCTTTACATGCATTAGATAATGTTGCAAAAGGAAAGGGCGGTAAAGATTCTAAATCTGGCGGAAGTAAAAAGAAAGACAAAGAACAAAAGAAATTAGAAGATGAATTTGATCGTTATTGGGATATTAAAAAAGCAATAGATGCTGTTGAAACTGCACTTAGTCGATTAGATAAAAAACAAGAGAAGCTCTATGGTAAAGAACTCATTAAGTCATTAAAGATTGAAAATCAGCTATTAGAACAACAGGCGGCAGACTATGAAGCATTGGCAGCAGCTCAACGTGAAGAAGCATCTGAGTTACAAGGGGTTCTTGCTGGTCATGGAATGACTTTTGATGCATCTGGTGCAATTACTAATTATGCGGCAGCTACATCTGCAGCACTGGCTGAATATAATAATGCAATAGCCCAGTATAATGCAGGATTACTTGATGAATCTGCACTTCATGTATATGAAAAGAATTACGAAGCCTTTAAGAAGGCTCTTCAAAGATATGATACTCTGTATTATACAGAGATGAAAAATACACAAGATAAACTTGAAGAAATTAGAAGAAAACAGTTAGAAAATAATCTCAAAGCTTGGGAAGTAGAAATACAACTTAAGTTAGATATGAGAGAACTTGAAAGACAATGGAATGATTTTATTAGAGATGTTACTAAAGATTTCCAGAAAGTATATGATGATCTTCGAGTTGGTCTTAAAACAATGCTTAAAGATGCTAGCACATACCTAGGTGAAGAAGGCACGATAGGAACTATTATTGATGCAGTGCATGATGTAACGCATGAAATAGATCTCCTTGAAAGCGGAAATGCGTCTAGTATGTTTGAGAGTATCTCTCAGGCACAAGAAAAACTTAAAGAACTGAATGACCAATTATTAGATGGAGCCAAAGCATTACATGATCTTTGGGAAGAGGCTTGGGATAGCTATCTTGATGGTATTGATCAAGTATCTGATAAGTTTGAAGATTTAATGGATCGGTTTGAGAAAATAGATGATGAACTTGAATTCCAAAAGCAGATTATTGAATTACTCTATGGTGAAGAAGCCTATGGATTAATGAATAAATTGTTTAGCGGGCAGGAGCATAATCTTGAAGCTCAACTTGAATCATTAAAGCAACAGAAAGATATGTGGGAGGATTTGTTCTATGCTTCAGGAGCTACTCTTGAGAATCAAGCAGATTGGACTGCTGATCAACAGAAGTACTATGAGCGATGGACAGAAGCCCAAGGTAAATTAAATGATGCGGTTATTGAATATATTAAATTATTAAAAGATGATTATTTAAATACAGTTAAAGATGTAGTTAAACAATTTGAAATGATGGTAACCAATGGTAGCGGATTAGATTATCTTGGTGACCAGTGGGATAGAATATCTGATAGAGCAGATAAGTATTTTGATAGTGTTGAAAAAGCTTATAAGATACAACAGTTAGCTAATAAAATGGATGAAGACATTAATAAGATGTCAAATCTTAAAAATCAACAAAAATTACAGGCTTTAAGAGAAAAAGAAATTGATTATTTAAGAGAAAAAGAAACTCTTACACAATATGATTTAGATGCTGCGGAAGCCCGCTATCAAATTGCTTTGAAAGAGGCTGCTTTAGAAGATGCTAGAAATAATAAGACTTCAATGAAACTTACTCGAAATGAGCAAGGTAATTGGAGTTATCAATATGTTGCTGATGAAGAAGATATTGCTAGTAAGCGTCAAGAACTTTTAGATGCTTATGGTGATCTATATCAGTTAGCATCTGATGCGTATGAAGCTAACTTAGAAGCTTTATTAGATTTACAACAGACTTATCTGAATAAGGCTCAAGAAATTTATGAGAATGAAGTTTTATCAGAAGAGCAAAAGCAACAGCAATTATCTGATTTAAGACATTGGTATTTAGATGAATATAAGTTATTAGCAGAAGAAAATGCTTTATATCGAGATGATTTAACAGTAGCATCTTCCGCATTATTATTAGAAGTTTACAGACAAGATCAAGATGCTTATGAATCAATGACAGATTATGAGAAAGAATTACTTGATACTTTATTAAGTTCTCATATTGATGGATTTATGGATCTTGAGGAGAAAGTAAAAGATAATTATAATAATATTGGAGATAAAGCTAAAGAGGTAATGAGTGATACTAGAGCAGATTGGAGATCAGGTGCTCAAGAGATTGCTGACCTTTGGAATAGAAATAGTGGTTGGAGTGTTAAAGTACAAGTTACTCAAGCCTATACTGCTATTGAACAAGCAAATCAAAGATATAAAGATAAGGTTGATTGGTGCGCGGATGCTGTGGAGA
>Ga0247611_10006151_pt1 | contig 15539 bp, 15 predicted proteins | sample 177DNAGHGhighgp2_FD_192422 | JGI IMG/M metagenome (GOLD analysis project Ga0247611, IMG submission 192422) | Sheep rumen microbial communities from Palmerston North, Manawatu-Wanganui, New Zealand - 1770 DNA GHGhigh gp2 | ecosystem: Host-associated > Mammals > Digestive system > Stomach > Rumen...
CTATGGATTAGAAAAGCTGACGATCACGGCTGCACAGATGTGTCATAAATACTTCGGGCTGCCCTACTCCTGTTCCTGGTTTGCTGATGCGGATGAAATGCTATGCGATGATCTGTTCTCTCAAATATTACGATCCGGGAACTTTGGAAGGAAGCCTAATATGAATGTTGCTGATTCAAAAACCATAAGCGCGCTTTCTGGAATACATCGATACGGCCTCTTCCGTCAGCTCCAACAACGCGGAGAAGCAAACTGGAAAGCCTATCATAAGCACCCATGCCTGAAACCATTTGCCTGGCTATATCAATTGGTTCGTTATACGATCCTATGGGTTATATCGCCTAAAAAGCAAAAGCTGCCATCTCTGATGCAACGCGAGAATGAAATAAACGATTTGCTGAAGCGATTGAAATAACAGTTTTCAAAATCGCAGTCTAAATCTCTACAGATGCGGTTTTTTGAGAAACAAGTAAGAGCCAACAAAACGCCTAAGTTTTTAAAATTCCACATCTAGTTTTTATAATACCGATTCACATTTCATCCAGGGCTGTCGCAAAAGATTTCAGCCGTCTGAAAAACTTTTGGCTGTCCAACTTCGATGCTGCCATCTCTATACTGACGCCGTTTTTTAGATAAACGTAGTATTCATATCCGCACCGGGTACATATAATAATCGAATCGGTCGCCATGCTTTTCTGGTGTACCTTTCCGCATTTCGGACAAGTCACACAATAACCAGGGTCGCGGGTCTCGCTCATCAATTAATCCTCCAAATGATAATCGTTATCACTCAAACGGATAAGGGAAACAAACCGTTGATGAGTTTCTGCCAGCCGTTCCGAAGCACCAAAGCCGTGCTGCTGACAGACTTAAAAAGTTCTGACGGGATCTGCTTTGTCGATCCCAGCCGGATTATATCAGGTCCCACAAGTTGATCATACCGGCCTGACTCTTTCGAGTGCAGTCTGATTGCTATTTCTTCTTCCAGTGATGTTACTCCAATGACTTTATTACTCTTACAGCCACCCCCTGTATGCTGATGCGGCGGCCAATGATCGGGGGATAGTTTTTCTTCCTGTTTTCGGAATGCAACTCATATCTGTGTGTTTCTTTATTGAAGAAAAGACGTTTCAGAGTGCTTCCGCCATCCACCAGTGCTGCAACGATCTGGCCCGGCGATGCATCCAGCTGCCTGCGAACTACGACGAGATCTCCGCTGTCTATTCCGGCATCCACCATCGAATCGCCCTCAGCACGAAGGATAAAGAATTCGCCTTCACCAAGCAACGCCCGGGGCATGAAGATGTATTCGTCAATGTCTTCAACTTCCTCTTCAGGCGGACCGCAGGGAATGACACCTGCGAGTGGAATGCCCACCTGTCCAATGCTGCACTTTTTCGTAACACGAGTGAGGAGTGCTCCATCCTGATAGGAGATTAGCCCACGTTCATCCATTGCTTTCAGATAATTGTGAGCCGTTCCCTTACTGATTCCCAGCGCAGTCGCGATTTCGAAGACAGAAGGTGTTCGGGATGTTTCCAGACAGAATTCATTCACATAGCGATGGATTTTGTCCATCAACTCCGGATTCTTCGATCTCATCTTCATCCTTCCTTTCCTGAACGCATCGTTCACGATAGGATTATACCATAGTGTAGGCAGATTGCAAGAGAAAATTAAAAAGTGCCAACATGAGCATGATTTGCTCGAATTGACACTTGATTACTGCTTAAAGGTATAGGGTATCCCAAGCATAGCTATCCTGACTCTTTCTTAATCATGCTAGTCACGCTTTCTGCTTTTTTAGGTTCATAATATTCTTAATTACTGCAACTATTTTTTCCCTCAACAGAATTGCTGCGATGATAGCTACCCCAACCAAACCATATCGAATCATTGGAAAATTATATGTTACCATAAACACAAACCCTACGACAAGGAAAGGAATGGAAATCATGAAAATCTTCTTGGTTTCATATGGATACTCTCCATCACAGCATTCTCTACATACTTCTCGCATGAAGATATAGTGGGCAATGCTGTATACAACAAAACAAATCAGGGTTGTGTATCCTGCGGCAATATAGCCAAATTGTTTGATAAAAATGTAATTCAACACAATATTCAGAAGTGCGCCAAGCACGCTCGCAGTCATGATTGCTTTGGTTTTTTCATAGTAAAAGGCAAATTTAGCAAACAGGTCATATGCATACATGAAGTAAACACTCATTGCAACCGGCGGAATAACCCAAATAGCCTCGTGATAAGATTCGGGAGCAAAGATAGCAACTGCTTCTGGGGCTAAAAGAATAAGCATAAGATTAACTGCCGCAATCAGAACAAGTGTGATATAGGCAACTGGAGCTATATCTTTTCCTTTCTTTACCTTTATTTTTTGATACATCCAGGGACTAATGGTTTGCATCAATGCAGTATTGAACAACGTCATAATCAGTGAAAGTGAATATGCTAGATTATAAATCCCTGCTTGGCTATTTCCCACTAACCTTTGGATCATTATACGATCTGAACTATTGAGCACAGTCTGAGACAGATAATGCGGAACCAAAGGTATATTAAAAGAAAGTGCATATAACCAAAATCGTTTGTGATAAAATACCTTTCCTTTACGTAACTGAGCAATAAACATCCAGCCAAAGGCCATAATGTCCGCTATTACCCATCCGATAATTCTTGCAGTGGCTTTTTCGTCAGAATTTATTACGAGGAAAACTTCTATAGCAGGCTTTAGAACTGAGGATAAGAGAGTTACAATCACAAGAACCTTATATGAATACGTAACTCTCTGTTCGTTTGCCCAGAATCCGAAGGAAGCTGTCATCCAAATGATTACGAACATGCAGGTCATCTGAAGTGTCGTTAAAGAAAATAAACCGTTCCAGAAATTCCTGAATGTGAAATAGATTATTAACCATATTGCAACAAGGGTAGCTGTTAATCCCTGCAGAGAAGATGAAAAGACGCTACGATCCTCTTCGTATTTGACCAATCCCTGCGTATGTACTCCGCCTGTTAAGGCAAGCGCCACCACAATAGTGATGATTCCATACCAGGAATTAAACACTCCATATTGTCCGTAATCTTCTGTGGACATTATGCGGGTAAATATTGGTGTGGTTATCATTGAAATGCCTTTTTGCAAAAAAGAGCAAATCAAAAACCAAAAGGACGCCCTTACCTGCACCGGCAATGATTCATATTTTTTCTTAAGTTTGCTAAAGCTCATTGCCAGCCACCCTTTCATGATTACTACTCGTTCATCTCCAAAAACTTCTCAAGACAGTACATCTGCCACTTCTGATTTCCTGTCAACTTACTCATATCAATATCTTTACGGAACTCTGGTCTTGTCGGTCCTTCCCAAGTCTTGAAATATACATCGACTGGTCTAGGCATCGGAACCTTATTCGGCACCGGGATTTCCGGATACTTCTTTGCCATCAGAGCGCGGATCAGGTACTTTGGCTCACCATGACGTACACGGTACAGATCCAGCTCATCAGCCATTTTCAGACGAGCATAGGGGTCGTAATAAGGCATGTCCGCAACAGCAAACGCATTCAGGTAAGAACTTGAAGACTCAATAGAGAACACATCATCCATAAACTTCAAGAAATCAATTTTATCTCCATCCTTACGATACCGTTCAAAAAGATACTGCATTGATTCCGGCTCTACCAGCACATCCTCAGGCTTGGTGAAAATATAGCGATCCATGAACTCATCAAAAGTCCAGTCTTTAGCGAGAAGGCCATCCATTCCGCCAAAGATCAGATCGCTGCTTTCTCCGACAAACATCATCTCAATGCCATCAGCTTTTGCCTGAAGTGCTGCCTGAAGAATCTGAGGCTCGATGGAATGAACCGGTGCAGCCTTGGCTTTCATAACTGGATCCAAATGTGAGATCACGGTATTCCAAGAAATGTCTACAAAATGAAGCGTCAGTCCATAGTACTTTGCATAGTATTCCGCTCTTTCCAACTCTTCCTTCTGATAATCACCACCGAGAAAACGGAAAGTGTAAGCATCGGAACCGCAAAGATACGAAGCAACGATAGCTGAGTCCATGCCGCCGGATAAAAGAATGCCTTTCTTCTTATTCTTGAACTGCTCCATCTGTTTTCCGATTTCTCTATCGATATCATCGCTCGTATAGACAAGGATTCTTTGATCATCTGGGACAGGAATTATATTGCTGTGGTGCATACTGGGATAGAAATCCATATCATCTTTCTCGATGTACCTGAACGCCATATAAGAGCTCATGCAATATTTTTTGTCAATCATTCTGTTTCTCCTCCATTTCATCAATCATATTTAAAAATTGCTCTAGGCACCACATCAGCCAACGTTGATTACCATCATATTTGCTGATGTCAAGGTTGTCTTTAAACTCGGGCCTTTTCGGTCCAGCCCAGTCTGCAAAGTACTTTTCTACAGGTCTCGGCATCGGAATCTTTTCCGGAACAGGAAAATCAGGATACCTCATTTTGAACAGTTCTCGAATCAGATACTTTGATTCGCCGCTCCGTATCCTTTGCAAATCTAATGGCTCCGCCATCTTCAGTTTTTCATAAGGATCAAAGTATTCCAGACCAGCTGTTATGAATGCGTTATCATAAGAGCCATAGCTTTCCTGTGAAGCAAGTTTCTCCAAGATTTCTACAAAGTCAATTCCGTCACCACGCCGATAACGTTCAAATAAATACTGAACACTTATTGGTTCTTTCAAAGCATCGAACGGATCGACATATATGTAACGCTTTATGAACGCATCAAATGACCAGTCTTTTGAAAGTAGCTTATCCATGCCTCCAAATATATAGTCACTGGCATCTCCAATGATCATAAGATCAACGCCGTCTGCTTTGGCTTGTATTGCTCCCTGGCATATTTGGGGCTCAATTGAATGCACTGGTCCGCCTTTGGAAATCATGACAGGCTTCAAGTTCTCCGTCACAGTATCCCAGTTGATATCCACACAATGTAGTATCATATCGTTTTTCTCTGCAAACGCTTCCGCCCTATGGAGTTCGTCCTGCTAGAATTCCCCTCCAAGAAATCGGAACGTATAGGCATTGATACCAGGAAGATATGAAGCGAGGATTGACGAATCCATACCGCCAGAGAGAAAAATACCTATTTTCTTATACCCAGAACATTTCTCTTCAAGCTGCTTTTTCAGTGCAGCACCGATCTCTTCTGCCGTTCGAACTAAGATCTTGTCATCGTCTGATGGCATTTCCGGGTGACGATAATGGAGTTTTTCAGTGAAATCCACTCCTGACTTTTCTGTGAAGCGCAAAGCAAGAAATGAACTGTTACTGAATATACGATCTATCATTTGCTTTCTTCTCTCTCGACATTGATGTGCGATTTCGTGGCAGCTTCACTTGCTTCGCTAGTCCACCCACGAACCTGCTTTAGAGCTGCTGTTATCTTAGTACTGGAAACACCTTTTGTATAAGGGAAGTAAACAATCTTTATCCCTTCCTTAGCAAACTCCTTTTCGTAGTTCTGCCATTTTTCTGTCCCATACCAATCATCCCCCACAAACAGCATCGTTGCCCCAAGTTCCTTGCAGGCTTTGAGCTTGTCCATATCATATTGAGGCACTGCTGCGTCTACATACTTGCAGGAACGGACGATTTCAATTCTGTCTTCAAAAGGAATCATGGCGTTTTTGCCCTTATATTGGACAAGTTCATCAACTGTCACACCAACGACAAGTTTGTCGCACATTCCTTTTGCATTTTTCAAAAGATTGAGATGACCTATATGAAAAAGGTCATATACGCCTGTCGTGTAACCAATAATCATTTATGCTCCTCCTTGAACTATTGATTGAATTCTATCTGCAACAAGTTTTGCAGCATCAGCTGTATAATATCCCAGCTTGTCCACAAATGCTTGACGAGATTCTTCATACGCAGAATCATCAAAATGACTTATTATTTTTTCTAACTGTTCATTGTTTTGTGAAATAGGAGATGGCATTTGTTTAAAATCAAAATATAAGCCTCTTTCCTCTGAAATATATTTTTCAAAATCAGTTGCGAACAGTACGACTCTTTTTTTAGCTTTAAAGCCGTCAAATATAACTCCTGAAAAATCTGAAATCAGCAAATCGCAGTTTTCAATCAAATCATTGACCTGCTCATACTTCGATCCGTCAAACACCGTTGTCTGGTCATATTCAATTCTGTCGTGTAGGTTGGAAATATTAGGGTGTAACCTTACCACAGCGCACCATCTTCCACCAAATCTTGCTTCCAGTGCATGAACTAATCTCTCGTAATCAAGTGAATAGACTTCAAGATTATGGTCATTTCTAAAAGTTGGCGCATACAAGGCATAACGTGCTCCTTCAGGTAAACTTAAGGATTCCCATACTATTCTGCGATTTTTTCCTCTGTTCTCTTGTGAAGAAAACTGCTTATACAAGTCTCCTTTTAGTATCTCTCCGTTATACCAGAAGGCTTTTTTGTAATTCTTTTCCCTCCATTCACTTCCAGCAACAAAAAGATCTGCCATTTTGGAATCTCTTTTTGCAGTTCTGATGTATTCTTGGGACAAGCCATCACCCGCATCTCCTTCAACGTACTTAATACAAACATCCCCATGCCAAGTTTGTATGTAAAACTGGCTTTTTCTTTTTCTTACACATCCACTTTTTCGTCGATTATCGATCCATATTTTGGCAGTCACCAGTTCATATATACTTCGTATAGATTTTTCTTTTACATATCTTATCCCTTTAGGTGCCGATTCGCGTATATCATTGCAAAGCCAAACAATATCGTAATTCTTTTTTTGTTTCAATAATTGATCAGCAATTGCCTTTCCTTCACCACCATAGCCACGGCCCATATAACTATTAATGACAATTTTGTTTGGTCTAATTGGAAACATACGAAATGTGTAAAACAGCATTATTTGAATTCCTTGAGTTACTGTATTCATTAGAAACCCTCTGAGAAGATAATTCTCAAAATAAAGTAATCCCATTATATGTGGCGAATTGCTTCAACATATAATGTCGTTGGTAAAAAAGAAAGCATTGCCCACAACTTACGTTTAAGTGATACACCTCTATTTAATAATACTTTTCGCCTAATAACCTTAATCTTTCTGTGCATTTCTGTTGTAATGTTTTTTTCAGTATTAATACTAATTTGTTTCAATATCCCGATATAGGTATCTATTCGCCTGATGCTGCATTCATCGCTCAACTGAGGATACAACTCGACAATATCATTAGTCATTTTCTCAACGAATTCAACCGAATCTAACTTTCTATGTGAAAAGGCTGCAGTCGAAATCGTATTATCATGCTGGATATAATAGTACAAAGCTCTTGCTCCAAAAACCACCCTCTCAGCCTTTAAGAACAGCTTATATGTTGTTGCGGTGTCTTCAAATAGCCGTCCAACCGGGTATTCCACATCTTTGAAAAAAATCTTCTTGTATAACTTGCCTGATGCTGAGTTTGAATAGAGTTTTGTTCTCATCATCTCTCTCAGAGCATCTTCTCTATTTAATAGGAATTCATGCTTGTCGTTTTTGGGATGATTGATGAGTTCCCCATTTTCATATACGTACATGAACTCACATATAGATAAATCTGCATCATATTTCCTTATTAAAGTGTATAAATACTGTACATAATCTGGATCTATGTAGTCATCACCATCTACAAACAGTAAATAGTCACCTAATGCAAGTGGAATAGCTGTGTTTCTTGCTTCAGACAATCCCCCATTCCGTTTGTGAACAACTCTAACACGCTTATCATGCTCAGCGAAATTATCACAAATAGCACCGCTAGAATCATTTGATCCATCATCAACAAGTATAATATCTAATTTTTTATAAGACTGACAAAGAATACTATCAATGCATTTTATTAAATACTTTTCGATGTTATATACAGGTACTATTATTGTTATCAGGTCAATCATTCTGTTTCACTCCGTTTTCAGATGCCTGTTTATTTAGGCCATGAAATATATAAGCATCTACCATACAGTATATAAACCCAATCATTCTACTAACATACGTCACAGAAAGATAATCCATAATAACCATGCAAAACATTAGCATCAAAAACAACCCATTAAGACTTGTGTTTGTATTATGTCTCTTTTTAATCAAGTTGAATACCGCATAACCATAAAAACTGTAATAAATTACAACAGGAATAACTCCACCAGAAACCCAAAGCTCAAGGTAATTAACATGACTCCAAGTTCCATAACTTCCAGGAAACGTTCTAAAAGTGTTGAGTCCCCAACCCCAAAACGGTTTTTCTCTTATTGCTCTCCAAGCAGTTTCTCGCATGACGGATCTAGTCAAAGCAGACGATTCTGTGAATGAACCACCTGAGAGCCCAGAAAAATAACCTGCAAAACGATTCCCAATTAGTCTATATAACAATTCATTGTTAAGAACCAAGTAAAACATTGCAACCACACCAATGCAGGCAATTGCAACATTCACCCATTTCTTCGGCCCTCTTTTTCCATTGAATATCAATGGATAAAGAATGAATCCTGCCATTGCAATCAAAAGTGATTTTCTAGCCCCTGTAAGAATAATAAAAACCAGAAAGAATAACTGAATAATCACAGAGGATTTTGGAATTGTTTTTTTGTTTACAAAGTAACCTATGAAAGCTATAGCAAAAGCAGCAATTAAAGCAATATCATTATGTGAATATAAGGAGCTGGTAAATGGTTTTGTCACATGACTTCCTAAATTACCTGAGAACAAGTTTGATCGGTCCATAATGATAATATAAAGACTCATCAAGAATGATATGATAATCCAAGATCTCATTATTCTCTCTAAAGTCTTTTCACTATCTATAATATTCTCGCATAATAGAATAGCAACTAAATTAATGAAAAGTGTTACTAAATAGCTTTTTGAAAGTGCATTGTTTTTACTGAAGCCAAGAAGTGTATGTGACACAAAGTAAATAAAAAGAAGAAAACTGGTTAAAAAAAAAGGTCGATGAGCTACGGCTACTTTTCCTTTTCGAACAATCAAGAATACGATGAGAAGAAGCACTAGTGCTATCCGATAAACCCATGTGTAGTCCCATACTAGAATTCCAAATAAGTATATGACAAGTAGCGTAACCAAAACACTACTATTAAATATTAATTTTCTGTTCATGGTCACACTCCTGTATTTTTCCAATTATTTAAAAAAATATAAATAAAACTTTTGTTCAATTACTTATACGCTCCTAAATCAAGCTCAATCGGACGATGAGTAAAGCGTTTCTCCTCAGGCGGCAATTCCATAAAAGATGATCCATAGAATGTTTTTAAACACTCCTCATATTTTCTAGGAACCAGGAAATAATCATCTTCGAATTGAATAGAAGTATATTCATCAAATATTGTGCGAGGAAGAATCCAATAAATATACCCCAGTTTTGAACCATTATTAGGGCATATATACTCTGTACGATCAGAATACATATTGACCAAGTCATTTATTTTTTTTCTTAGTAGATTCTTGCTATACAGTACCGATAATACCCTAACTGGTATAAACTTTATCGCTTTCCCTATACCATCCCCACGCCAGACACGATAACCCGATTTAATAAGAAGTAGTTGTGTCAAAAACGTTAGTTGTTTTCCAACTTTCGCCCTTTTTGCCACATCATCAGAAACGCTAAAGTATGGGAAAACATCAACAAACAGCTCATTATGAACAGCATTTCTATTTCCCTTCAGCTCTATGAATTTTGTACCAAGCAATCTTACTTTTGAAAACACTAATCCATAATCATCATCTGAATATTCATTATCCAAAAAAAACTCATCACCTAACTCAACCGGAGCAACTGAGAGAAATCTATCATATTCCTCCTTAACCATTGCTATATCAATATCATCATCCCACGGAATGAAACCTTTGTGACGTACTGCTCCTAGCATGGTTCCTCCGGTTAAAAAATACTTTATATCATGCTTATCACAAATGCGTTTAATTTCCTTTAGAATATAAAGCTCCGCATTTTGGACAGATTTTAATTCCTGATACATCTCATCTCCCCAGTTGCTGTGCAAGATCCGCTGCGACTATTTCTTCTCCAGTTTTGTTTTTTAATTGCTCTTGAGAGGCAACGGATAAACCGTTATTGATTATCGCATCTAGATCACAAGTTGAGCATGCATCAAGCTGCTCCTTTGTAACCTTTCCGTCCCGATAATCGCAACAAATCTTGTTCTCGTACATGGAGTATGGTTTCTTCGTGAATAGGCTCTTGGACTTATGCCATACCACCCATGTCGCTGGCTTCCAGATATACTTGTGCATAGCCGGTGATACCGATCCAATCATCCAGCACTGACGGTCACAATGGCGAACCTTCGCCCTTACCTTTTCTGCCTCAGGACTATTCCAAAGCTCATCCCAGTTCTGGGTATTCAAGTTGCCCATAACTTCCTTATCCTTTGTGCCGTTGCAGGGCATTACATCACCATACGGGTCAATAAAGAAAGTATCAAAAGACATATCGCAAGGAAGTAAACGAGGCTGACCGTATATGTAGTTAATAAGACCGTGGTTAAAGTAAGCACGGAACCACTTCTTGGGTGACTTTGACTTCAGCAGTTTGTTAATAAGCTCCTCAAAATTCTGCGCCACCATCGGACGGTCATGTATGATGTTCTTTGCTTCCACAAAGTAGAAGCTATTGTGTAGAGAAGCTGTGGCAAACTCCATGCCCATCTCATCGGAAATATCATAAAGCGGCACAAGGTCAGGAGCATTCTTGTCCTGGACAGTCATGCCAAATCCAACGTCTTTCATACCCATCTCACGCAAAGTCTTCAGCGTCTGATAGCCGCGCTGATATCCGTTTTCAAGGCCACGAATCTCATTGTTCGTCTTTTCAAGACCCTCGATAGAAATACGAATACCGATCTGTGGGAACTCCTTCGCAAGGGCTACAATACGGTCTGTAAAGAAGCCGTTCGTGCTTATAACAATACGGTCAGACTTTTTATAGAGCTCACGAACAATATCCGGCAAATCTGTCCGAATAAACGGTTCGCCACCGGTGATGTTTGTGAAATACATCTTCGGAAGCTCGGATCGTCTCAATGCTGATTTCCTCTTCAGGCTTGCTCGGGGCCTTGTATCTGTTGCACATGGAACACCGCGCATTGCATCGGTATGTAACAATCACAGTTCCATTTAATTTCTTTTCAGGCTGAGTTTTCGCCATTTTCTTTACTCCCTCTGTGGCTGGTGCCTCATATATTTTCATGAGCTTCTCATAATACTGTTCAGTATCATAAAAACTAATATTCTTACAGTTCCGGCTATAAGTAGTCGTCTTTTCTGTGTCATTCCACAGAGCTTCTACTTTCTGCTTCAGATCTTCTTTGTCACCAGAGTTGAAAAGCTCTCCGGTTTCACCGACTTTTATCAACTCCGGTATACCGCCAATAGCTGCTCCAAGCACAGGAGTACCATACATCTGGCTTTCCATTACAGAAAATGGACAGTTTTCATACCATTCAGAAGGATAAATAGAGAACCGCGCTTCTCGTATAAGCTGTTCCAGGGCTTCTCCAGTTTGGAAACCCACATTCCTAATATTGGCTATCCCGTTAATCTTATCTTCGAGCGGCCCAGTTCCGGCAAAGATAAACTGCACGTCCGGGAGTGCTTTACACACCTTTATCAGTGTGCCAATTCCTTTCTCCTCAGAAAAACGACCGAAATATAAAACATAATCCTTTTTCTTAGTATTCTTCCACTCAACTCGATCGATAAAGTTGTGAAGAGAGATGGTTTTACCGGCAAAGAGAGGATTCGTATCCATCTTCGTCTTCATGAACTGAGAACAGCAAATTACCGAATCAATATAGCGATAGGTTTGTCTGATCTTCCAGTAGTAACCTTCTAAAGTACCGATAGCACTCTTTGCCGCGGAACCATGAATGCACTTGCCCTTTGTGCAGTTCATAAAATGCCCACCAATACACTTCTCACAGTTTTCATGAGTGTTTGGGTTGTTGAGCATGTGGTTTGGACAGATGAGGTTATAATCATGAGCCGTAAAAACAATCTTACAAGAATAGCCTGTCTCTTTCCGCCACTTCACAGTCTCTAAAATTACAGAGGGTGTAAGCTGGTAAGTAAAGTTATTTAGATGAACTACATCCGGCTGAAAATTATCCAAGACAAGCCTGATCTTCTTCCTTGCCTCTGAACTATAGATAGTCTTAATCGGATATGTGATCTTCGACAGCTTACTGCCACCGTGGAAGTCCATATCCGATGTATAGGCATTGACAGCATTACCAACACAACGACCTTCATGCTCCATGCCGAAATACTGAACCTCGTGACCTCGTGAGATCAGATATTCCCCAAGTTTGAAGATATATGTTTCTGATCCTCCGTTAGGATACAGAAATTTATTGACCATCAGAATTTTCATATTTTATAAATCTCCAGCGTCTTCTCAACCACATCATCCCAGTTGTATTTCTGGCATATGAAGTCTGCCGCCCCTACTTTGTATTTCTCAACAGTCTCTGGATCATCCAGCAACTGCTGCAGGACTCTTCTCAACTCATCCACATTCCCCTTCGGGAACACCGCTGCCTTATCCTCAACAACCTCCGCGCACTCCGGGATGTCGCTCACAAGGCAACAGTTGCCATAACTCATAGCCTCTAGCAAACTCAGCGGCATGCCTTCAAGATCTGAGGGAAGGCAATAGATGTAAGCATTGCTATATAGCTCCTCAAGCACCATGCCTTGCTGGAAGCCTGTAAAGACCACATTTTCCGGGCTCATCTCCCTCAGCTCATTCATGAACGTTTCCGTATCAGAACTTCCACCAGCAATAACAAGTTTTTTATTGGTCTTAATATCCTTCCATGCCTCAACCAGATACCTAAGGCCCTTCTCCGGAACGATCCGGCCAAGGAATAGGACGTAGCTATCCTTCTCCAAACCCCACAGCTTCTTGATCCCAGCTGCCTCTCTAATCTCCGGCCTGCTAACGCCATTAGGGACGAAAACGGTACCCCGGTTATAGGTGTCTTTGAAGTACTTCTGTACGCCTCGGCTCAGTACAATAATCTCATCAGCATGTTTTACTGCCTGCTTCTCGCCCCACCTGATATACTTGGTAGCGAAGCCACCCCATTTGGCACGAGCCCAGTCAAGGCCATGCACCGTGACTATGACTTTCTTCCCTCTGATCTTCGGCAGCCAACTCATAGCCGCCGGGCCTTCAGCGTGGATATGTACGACATCATATTTTCCAAATGCCGAACAAAGAGCGGCTGACAAAGAACTCGTCATTGCTGCAAGTCCTTTCCGATCAATTGTCCACACAGGCTTTATCGTTACGCCGTGATAATCTGATCTTTGATCTATTTCCTCACCGCTAACGTGATGCGTATGACGATCATAGCAGGTAACATCATATCCTTTTGCTGCCATTCGTGTAGACAGTTCATTTACAACAATCTCTATGCCGCCCTCGCGGCTCAAAACATGTTTATGACCCATCATGGCTATTTTCAATTTTTTCTCCTCCATAAAGGGTCTCCTGTACTCCTCGTTTTTTAATTATCTGCGCACAAAAAAACTTTGCCCAACGGCATCGTTCACATCGCACCTTTATGCGTCAAAACGACCCATACGGTTTTGACCAGCAGCTTAATATCCAGGCCAAGGCTCCAATTGGTGATATACTCCGTATCCAGGCGCACGACCTCTTCAAAGTCGGTGATTGCGCTGCGGCCGGAAACCTGCCACATACCAGTAATGCCAGGTTTGCAAGCAAGGCGCGCGCGGTGATGATATCTGTATTTTGAATACTCGTCCTCCGTGGGTGGACGGGTCCCAACCAAAGACATGTCACCCTTCAGCACATTAAAAAACTGTGGGAATTCATCCAGAGATGTTTTGCGAATGAACTCGCCGATACCGGTCTTCTTCGTGCCGTCCGGCAGAATCTCGTTGCCGATAATCCGCGGGTCGAAGTCCAGTTTGAACATCATGCCGTCCTTGATCCGATTCTGTGCCATCAATTCCTTCTTACGCCCATCCGCATCCAGGTACATCGAACGGATCTTATAAAATGTGAATTTCTTGCCGTTCATACCGATGCGCGTAGATTTATACAGAATCGGACCTGGTGATTTTCTCTTGATGATCGGACCGACGATTGCCATGATGAGCAGCGCGATGATGCTACCAACGATGCCGCCAAGGATATCCATGCTCCGCTTTGCAAACAGCTGCACTGGCGTCGCATAGTTGACAGATGTCGTCAGTACGGTTGATCCACCGACCTTTTCAACGAATTGCTTTTCGCCGAGGCCGCTCATGGCCGGCACATGATAATGAACCGGCAATGCCATCTGGTGACAGTCATCCATCAGCTTCGCGATGCGAGGATCTGTGGACGGACAATCGATGAACACTGAATCAATCCATTTTTGCGAAATGTACTGGGCAGCATTATCCAGCGTCGCAACGATGGGGATGCCTTCGATCTCCTTTCGATCTGTCTGTGCATCCAGTACCGCACCAACGAGAAAGTATCCTTCTTGAACATGGTCGTTCAATCGTTTCGCCATCATATCGGCTGATTCAAAATGAAGGACCGCCAGCATCGTCCTGTCGCTCTGCTTGATTTGGATGCCGCGTTTCTGAATATGCCTTTTCCAAAGGACTCGAAGCCCATACCCATACAAAACGTGCAGCAAAAAGGTCGAGAACAAAACGATTCGAGAGTACTCATCTCCGCTTTTCAGGGCAAACACATACAAAGTAACAACAGAAAACACGACAAAGCAATGCAATACCGTTGCTTTCATTTCCTTCAGGTAGCCTCGCTTTAACACATTGTGCAAGCTGTTCATGAGCACCAGGACAATAACATCAATCAACGCAAGGATCACGGCAAGGTTCCTGTATAGCGCTAACGCATAGGGAACCTCCCCCATCCGTAAGAGACAGGCTGATAAAAAAGCAATATGTTGTGAAATTAGATCCAGGATAATAAAGTCGAAATGCTTGCTCCATCCCTGTGCGTTTCGTTTATACAATGCCCCCACTCCCCCAAAAAAACTTTAAATGAGCTTTTCAGCCCATCGTCGGCATGATGAAGGATTCGAAAGAAGTATAGAGGTGATGACTTTTCCTGTTGCGTTTGAGATTATGGACAGCAATCCTTTTTCCTGTCCTGCTTTCAGAGAAAGTGTTTCCCCAAAACCTATTCTCTATATCGTCTTTCAACCCGTTTTTGGTCATGCCTTTGGACCGCGGAGCGGCTTAATGCGCTTCGATCGGTCCGTTTCCCTGTGTCGGCCGGGCGGGTTCGGGGCGGCTATGGCCGCGCACCGTTCGCTTCGGCTTCCTGCTTTGACGCCGTCTCAAGAAGGGGACCAAGGCGTCGGTTGGTCCGCTTCATGATAGCCGCCCAGTCCTCAGCGTACCGCCGCTGACAGGTGAGCCAG
>Ga0247611_10006152_pt1 | contig 15539 bp, 17 predicted proteins | sample 177DNAGHGhighgp2_FD_192422 | JGI IMG/M metagenome (GOLD analysis project Ga0247611, IMG submission 192422) | Sheep rumen microbial communities from Palmerston North, Manawatu-Wanganui, New Zealand - 1770 DNA GHGhigh gp2 | ecosystem: Host-associated > Mammals > Digestive system > Stomach > Rumen...
TTCAACTACTAGATGTCCTTGTTCGTGTTCAACCCAAGAAAATATTGCTTGTTGAAATGGACTCCAATTATATTCTATTTTTTTGGCTTCATTTTTCTTTTTACCCATTTTTAATCTTTTTGCAAATATATAAAAAAAATAAAAAAAAACAAAATATATGCATAAAAAAGTGCAATGGGTAGAATCAAATCTACCCATTGCGCAATGATTATAAAAACACTTCAAATAGAACAAAAATCAATCTAAGCTTCCAACGAATTTCTTCATCCATTCACGAAGATGAGGGTTATTATTCACAGTATCTTTAAGCTTGTTCTTAAAGGCAAGAACTGAAGGGTCAGTCTCAATTTCTGACATTCTCTTATATTCTTGCATTCTTTTATCCTTTGCTTCCAAGAACCTAGCTAACTGCTCGTCAGATACGTGATTCACATCAATTTCGCTATCCCAAAGGTGTCTCTCAATGATTTCTTTCATTTGTTCACGAGACATATTTCTGAATGGAGAAGTTGTATGTTGTGGCTGATTGCGTGGAGTACGAGGTGCGAAACGTCCGTGTGCGTCACGAGGTTGTGGCTCACGAGTGAACTCCTCTACAATTGGTTCGTCCATTTCATCTTCTTCATTGAAGTCTTCTACTGGAATGTCCCTACCTCTAAACATTGGCTGCTCATTTGTGAATGTTGGCATTCCAAAATGTGGGTGCGGCATTGGAGGACGATTAAACACATTTGGACGTGAAGCACGTTGAGGTGTTGGACGATGGTAATCCTCTTCTTCATCGTGTGTGCATCCAAAGTCACACATTGGAGTCTCTTCAATTGGCTTGATTTCTAAAACATTTCCAGTTGCGATAAGCAACTTGAAGAAAGTGTTGATGTCGATGTTTCCGTTTCCGTTCAAAACGTCATTAAGTTTGTCTTCTGTAATGCCCAATGTGTATGCCAATTCGTGTGCGCTACAATCAACTTCACGCATGAAGCATTTTACCTTGTTCTTGATGTCGTTCTTAGCAATAGTGGTCAATTCACTAGCTAGCGTTTGTAAATTTTGTCTGTTCATTTTTTTATAAGAATTAAAGTTTTTCGTTGCAAATATATAATAAAATTTTGAAATAGCCAAAATTTAATGCTGAAATTAACATTTTTTATCAAAATCCATAAAATTCCGAAAGTATATCCATATATAATTTGTTGACAAACATTGGGTCTATATCTTCTTTTAATGTTGAAGATTTCATAGCTTCTTCCATTTTGTCTTTATCTTCATTTAATTTTTTCATAAGTTCATCATATTCGAACTTATGGTTTTTAACATCAAGAAGAAACTCGGCATCAATTCCGCTTCTATCAACAATATATCCTTTTCCACTTGCTATTTCAATTCCGCAATGCATAAGTCTAAAGCATTCACACATATTTTTTGCATCATATGACTTATTAAGATTGCTTTCGTATCTAGTTTGATTTCTATGTTTAATCCAATCTTGATACTGTTTAAATTTCACGCAATGTGCTTGAAATCCACTTTCGTTATATACCATCCAACACAATGGTTTTTCTCCTTTTGATACTGAAGAACCTCTCATATCTGTTGCATTTTCAAGACACATACCTCTATAATGTTTGATGTCTTTATTTTTTTCAAACCATTCGTTTTCATTATTATTGTCTAGGCCATAAAATGAAAGTGCAAAATCATAATCAAGTTCTCTTTTTTTGAAATCATCAATTGTTTTGATTCCATATTTATCAAAATGAGCGCCCCAATCATAATATACACCATATGTGTCGTGCATATTTGGGATGTGAACTAGTCCACAAAAGTCTTTATTTAAGCCTCTATTATCTAGCCAATGCTTAATTTTGGTGCTGCCTTGTACATAAAATGTGTATGCAAAGTCAAATGGCGTTTTTCTTACCATTTTTTCTTTGTCCCAATTTATCATCTTATTAAGCCCTCTAGCTTTTTCAATTTGAGATTTTGCATAACTGAAAAAGGATGGGAAACATTTCTTTGTTAAGAATTCTTCCTTATGTTTCTTAAGGTAAGTGATAAGTGGGTTTTCATATTCAACATATTTGTCATCTACAAATAATGCTTCCAATATTGTTGGGTTTGATTTTATGAGTAGTGTCATAAATTTTTTCAACTCATACCAAACAATATCATTTGTCTCATTTGCCACTTGGCCATTGTATTCAAATCCAAGATTAATGAGGTCTTCTTTCTTTGCGATGAATATACCTCCTTTATCGATATCACTAGAAGGAGTATTGATTCCGTGGCAGTGGCTTCCGCGTATATAACTATATAACAAACGGTTATCGTTTTTTATTGTTTCAAATGTATCTTTCATTTTTTGAATTTTTGTTTTTGTGTTGCAAATATACAACAAAAAATTGGAATAACCAAATGATTACTCCAATTTTTAATAAATTTTAACGTTTTCTTGTGTGTTAATTAACACTACCATTTAAAATCTTCATCCCACCAATGAGTTTCTCCAATCAACTCCGAAGGTAGTTCATCCCTCATTGGGGGTGGACATCCAATTGGCTTGCGAATTGCATTACACCTATGGCTTATAACGCCTTCTGGTCTAGCAAGTCCACGAGCAACACAGTCTTCGCCAGCTGTGACAAATCTATCATATGCTTCGTGGTCATCTTCAAACTCCCAACGGCAATCATATTGCTCACACATTGGTTCATCAATTGCAAATTCTGCGCCGAATCTTAAATTTTCATCAGCTTTCTTTCCCATAACGCCCCAAGGCTGTGTCTTTCCACAAGGTTTCTTCACTCTTAAGTTCTTTGGAGTGAAATCCTCATCTTCATCTTCGTCATCAAAGCAGAAGAATGGTTTCTTCTTTGTCTTTGGAACTTCGAATGCATTATCAATTGCATTCTTAATTTTTTCTACCACGCCATCAAAGGTTGGCATCGTAACAATAAAAACATTAACCTTTTCCATAATTTTAATTAAAATTACTTAAATACTATTTTTTTTTTCAATTTAACATTGCAAAGATATAAAAAAATATATTATTTTCCAAATATTTTTAAACTTTTTTTTAAAAAAATGTTAACATTTATCTTCTACTGCCTCCAAAATTACCGTTTCTATTGGTGGTTCTAGGTGGAGTTGTTGGTCTAACATTTACTCCGCTACTAGGTGTTGTTGGCCTTACATTCATAGTACCTCTATTTATATTAGGAGTTGTAGGTCTTACTTGTTGCTGTCTACTTGACCCAAAGTTAGTATTTGGTCTTGTTTGTTGTTGATTTGGCCTAACAATTTCGTTATTTCTTCTAGGTTGTGTATTATTAGGATTAATTCTATTTGGTTCATGTCTCCTAAATTCATTTGGCCTTCTAGGTGGCATAGATGGTTTGTTATGCATATAGAAATCCCTAGGCAGTGGTTTATATCTCCAACTTCTATTTGGTGGGAGTGGTCTTCTATATCTATGGAAATAATATGTGTTATGGTAGATATATGGATAATAGAACATATCTCTATAGATATAGTAAAGTATAAGTCCTTCTGGATTGTAGAAAGGAGTACCATATGTAATGACAAGACTTACATCAATGTCATCGTACATATCATCAACTTGCGCTGTTGCAGTTGCTACGCAAGATGTAAGTGTAAAACACATCATCAAGCTAACTAAAATTCCAATAATCTTTTTCATATGCATTTATTTTTTTAAATAACTATTGCAAAGATATTGTATTTTTTTCAAAAAACAAAGTTCTAGAGTTAGATTTAGGGGATTCCTACCAAAAAATATGAAAAACTATATTAATTATAGGGGTTTACCTATTAGTTATTCTTTTTTTTTCTTATTTAGAACTAACTCATATGCGCAAATATATACATTATTATTATAAAATATAAAATGGAGGTTATTTGCCTCCATTTTATATTTTACAACTTTCTTATTCTTCTTCTTTTATGTTTTTATATTTGTGTTGCAGTTGTTTTATATTTGTTTTTTTGTCTATAAAGGCGTATGCTCCTCTTAATTCTGCCTCATAGTTTGGGTTTTCTGCATATCTTCCACCTCTACTTGTTGTATACTTTCTCATAAGGTGTTGTTCTGTTCTACCCTTTGTGAGGTAGAATTTTTTCAAAATTGAAACATAGTCTGCGATTGCCTCGTTATATGTTTTATACTTTCTTGATGCAACTCCGAACAATGAGCGGCGTGATGTTTCTCTTCCAGCTCCAAGTGTTCCAAAATTTGTTTCAATTTGTGTTTGAGCCATCATAAACATAATATCTATTCCGTGCTCAAGTCCGTGTTCGACAATTGATGTTGGTATTGCATTGTGTGTTCTTGGAAATCTGCTGTAAATATAATTTTCAGCTTCCAATATTAGTTCATTTTTAATGTATTCTCTTGGGTTTGTAATTACCTCAATTGAATCACCTTTAATTGTTGTCACTGTAATCTCATCTTGTGTGAAGATTGGTGTTGTGAACGCTAAGAATGAACTTAGCAATGCGCATACTAATACGTATGCTGAAATTGTTTTTGTTTTGTTTCTCATCATTTTTAAATTTAGATTGGGACTCTAGATATGGGTTTGCCACATCCGTTTTGCAAAGATATGTGAGATTGAGTTACTTTGCATTTTCGTCTCGGTTATTTTAAAAAATTGTAATTTGTTAAACTTCCATACTTTGATATTCCTTTAGTTCCTCTTTTTAGGTTAGTCCAATCGTCTACTACTCGTTTGAAAAAATTTAATCTAGTATTTTTATCTACAATTATTTTATGATATTTTTGGTCTAATTTATCTATAACATCTTGTTCCCAACAAGTTTTAGACGTTGGTTGGCCATTATACAATTGAATGTATACTGTTTTTGGAACACCGCTTTTATCGTCAAAAGAGCCAAGCATATAGTTTCCATCCAAAAATTTTTTAACAATTTGAACTTTATCATCAAATGACTCTTTTATTATTTTGTTTAAACCATTTTCAGTTATAATTAATGTTTTCATAACGTACCTATTTCTATATAAATATAAGGTTCATTTATTATGGTTCACAAAAACATTTGCAAAGATATAAAAAGTTTTTTGAAAAACAAAATGAGAAGAATGTAACAAAAGTACATTCCTCTCAAATTCTAATTATAAAATATTTAAAAACTATGAGAAAATTCTTTATTGAATTGTTATTTTATTATTTACGCAAGATGCTTGGAATGAATAGTTTGGTTCATAGTCCCTTTCTAGCATTAGTTCTGTTACTTTATCTTCTATATTTGTTTGTATCAGTCTAATGATTGGTCTTGCACCAAGTTCTTTTTCTTTGATTGCTTTTTTGTATATATACTCTACAACTTCATTATTATATGTTATATTATAATTAATATTATTTAACTTATTATTAAATTTATTAATTTCTAATTTAACAATATTTTTTAAATTATCATCATTCAAATTATTAAAATATACTATTTTATTAATTCTATTTAAGAATTCTGGTGTAAATTTTCTTTTTATTTCTTTTTCTATGATTGATTTTTTATTTGATGTTGTGTTATTTACGAATCCCAATCCACCTCCAAGTTCAGCAGCCTTTCTAGCCCCTATATTTGATGTCATAATGAAAATACAGTTGTGGCAATCAATTACGTTCCCATTACTTTCAGTTAATCTTCCCTCATCAAATACTTGCAAGAACAAGTTATATATTGATTCATCGGCTTTTTCAATTTCGTCCAACAAAACAACTGAATATGGTTTTTGTTTAATCGCATTTGTTAATACGCCACCATCATCATATCCAATATATCCTTGTGAAGTTCCAGCTAATTTGCTAACTGAATTTTTTTCTGAATATTCAGACATATCGATTCTTATGAGCGCATTTTCATTTCCATATATTTGTTCTGCTATTTTTTTTGCAAGCATAGTTTTTCCAACTCCACTAGGTCCTGCAAGCAAGAAGACCCCATTTGTCGTGACTCTATCTCCAAGTCCAACTTTATTTCTCTTAATTACTTTACACACTTCTTCTATTGCAGTATCTTGCCCAATTATGCTTTCTTTTAGAATATCATCTATATGCGCAATTCTTTTCTTTTCAGTCAATGAAAGTTTGCTTACTGGGATTTTTGTAATCTCTGAAACAATATCTGAAATATCGTTTTCGTTTATTTCCTTTGCGTCTGTACTTATGTTTTTATTTCTTTTATAGTCCGCAATATCTGAATTAAGCACATTTTGTTCAGCATTCAACGAATCAATCATTTCAAATTCTCCGTGATTTAACGCTCTTTCTTTTTCTTCTTCAATTTCCCTAATTCTCTTTTTTATATTTTGTATTTCTATTGGTTCATTTATTGAAAGTGATGCTGAAGCACCAGCTAAGTCTATGACATCGAATGCTGAATCTGGCAATGCTCTATCCGTAATATATCTTTCTGACAGTTCTACGGCAGTTTTAATTGCTTTTTCTGAATATATTACATTATGAAAATCTTCATAATATTTCTTATTTTTGTTTAATATTTCTATTGCTTCTTTTTTTGATGAAGGTTCTATCAACACCTTTTGTAATTTTCTAGAAATTGAAGAATTGCTTTCTATTGCGTTTCTATATTCTTTAAAAGTCGTTGTGGCTATTATTCTTATTGAGCCTTCAGTAAGTGCCTCACCAATCATACCACTTATATCGGTGTCCTTTTCTTTTCCTCCGTTTTTCATTACATTGTGAATGTCATCTATGAATAGAATATATTTGTCTTTTCTTTTAATTTCATTAAACAAACCATTAATTCTTTCTTCGAACATTCCACGAAAATGTGTTCCGCTTACCAATGCCATTGGGTTAAGCATAATGATTTCCTTATTTTCCAAAAAACTTGGGACATCCCCATTTACAATCATATTTGCCAAACCGTATATGATTGCGCTTTTTCCAACTCCACCAGCCCCAACTAATATTGCATTGTTTTTCTTTCTTCTAGACAAAACTTTTATTATTTCATTTATTTCGTCTTTTCTACCAATAACATCGTCTATTTTTCCTTCTTCTGCCAATGTGTTCAAATTCGTTGTGAATTGCTTGATATATTCGTTAGAACTGCTAGTTGACACTATTTTTGTGTTTATTTGGCTTTTCAATGGTATATCGTTTTTTTCTTTTTGATTATTTATCTTTTTTGGCCTTAACTTTTCATTTGTTTTATTTGAGGATTTAGACACGTTGCATTTGTTGAATATAAATTCGTATTCTAATCTAAATTTATTGAATACCTCCGACTCATTAAAATTGTTTGCCTTGTTAAGAATTGCAAGAAGTGCGTGCTCCGTACCCACTGGCTTGTTATTCAATTTATCAGCCTCAATCTTTGAACATTCAAAAAGTTTTATTAATTCATCGCTAAATTGTACTCGTTCACTTTTTAATTGTGGTTTTGTGTGCTTTTCTAGTGCTGAAACATACACTTTCCTAAGTGCTTCTATGTTGTTAGACATTAAACAGTTATCTAATATTAGATTTGCGTGACAGTTTTTATTGTCCAATATTGATAATATAAAGTACTCTAATGTCAATGAATCAGTTGGAAATTCGTTATATAATGTCGAAGACATATACTCAATGACTTCGTTGAGTTCCAATGTGTAATCATTTTCTTTAATTTTGCTCATAGTCCTTTTTTTTAAAAAAATACATTGAAAATATAGTTAAAATCAAGCTTAAAATCAATATTTTTTAAAGGAAAAAATTTGTGTTTTAACATTTTTTTATATATTTTTGCAAAAAAATAATAAGATATGAGCAAGATTTTTGAATTGTACACAAAAAACAAAAAAGGTGAAGATGTAGACAAGGTATGGTTTCAATCTTCCAATGTGAAATATTGTGAATGCATTGATTATGATAATCAATTAAAAACGCTTATAGTTGTTTTCAACAATGGCTCACAATATAAGTATAAAGATGTTAGCGTAACTCAATATTTATTATTTCGTGATGCTGCATCGCAAGGGAAAGCACTTAATGAATATATCAAGTCAAAAGGATATGAGTTTGAAAAAATGGAAAATGCAGACCTTGCAACATTAGATGGAGAGTTATCGTTCAGGGAAAATGGTGGAATTTTTGTTTTTTATGATGATGGAAAATTTGTTATGAAAGACAATAAAGACATAATAATTTGTGAAAGGGATGTAAAACTAACTGAAGCGGCATTTAATACAGTTTGTTCCGCATTGGAGGCAGTTGGAAAGCAATTATATACTGAAGGAAAAAATTTTATTGAAGATGGAGAAAACAGAGAGGATAAACCTTTTTAAAACAGCATTAGAAAAGTGGGGGGTTCCAGCACAACAAAAAATGTTAATGGAAGAGGTTGGCGAATTATTTTCAGCAATTGGGAAGTTTGACCGCATGCGTTCTGAAAAAAAAGACGTAATAACTGAATTGGCAGATGTGTCCATAATGGTCGAACAAATGGCAACATTATTTGGATATGAAGCTTTCGAAAAAGAAAGAGAATATAAGCTAAATAGATTAAAAGAAAGGCTTGGAAAGTATGAGACTTGGAGCATTGATAGAACAGTTGAAGCAGTTTAACCAAGATGCTTTTGTTAGCATTGGTGATAATTACGATAATGAATTAGAAATAACTTGGGGATATTCTGACGGTTGTACAAAAGAAAATTGCCAAGTAGTCAATTTTGACATAAAGGGAAAAAAAGACGAAGAAAATAAACCACAAGAATTTGATTATAACGTATGGGAATAATAATTAGTAGTTTTACTGGTTGCGGTAGGGAATTTTTGAAAAATACTTATGGTGACAAAGTTAAGATTTTTGATTCGGTTGAAGAGATTCCAATGGAAGAAATTGATGATGAATCATTGGAGTCTCTTGTAAGCAAAGTGATGTCAGTTGTTGATGAAAACGACATAGTATTTATAGATTCATCAAAAAAAATTAGAGACGCATTTAACTCAAAATCAATAGATTATGATGTGTTTTATCCTTCTGAAACTAGAAGAGGTGAGTTTATAGAGAATCAAGTTAGAAAGAGAGCCAATCCAAAAAACATTCAAAAATTGGATAGGTATTTTGATAAGTGGGTTAAAGAAATTGACGATGATGAATCACAAAATTGTTATAAGCACAAATTATCTACTTTTGGTGAATTTATAGGCAATTCCCCAATAATAATGCAATATATAAACAGTTTAAATAATGAACAACGTTGATAGAACTTATTTAAGGTTGCTTAAAGATGTAATGGACAATGGTGTAGAGAAAGACACTAGAAGCGGAAAAGTAAAATCTGTGTTTGGTAGACAACTAAGGTTTGACTTGAAAGATGGCTTACCATTGCTCACAACAAAAAAAATATTTACAAAGGGAGTAATACACGAATTGTTATGGTTTTTACAAAGGCCATATAATTCACACGGAAGTATGAATATAGAATATCTTGTTAGAAATGGTGTTCATATTTGGGATGATGATGCATATCGCTGGTTTAAAACCGAAATTGCAGAAGGATTCAGTAAAAGACCTTTGAGAAATGAGTTCTTTGTTTGCATTAATGATGACGAGCTTAATCCGCATAAAAAACCAATTTTAGAATATTGGATTGAAAATGAAAATAAACATAGAGATATTGATTGGCTTAAAAATATCACAAAAGAAGAATTCATAGACTTGACATTGCAAAGGGTCGAAATACACGGAAGTTTTATGAGTTCATATCGTTTCGGAGACTTAGGCCCAATATATGGAAAACAATGGAGAAATTTTGGCTATAATGGAATTGACCAAATCAATCATATAATAAAGACATTAAAAGAAAATCCAAATGATAGGAGAATGCTGTGTTTGGCATTTAACCCAGACCAATTGGATGAAATGGCATTACCTCCTTGCCACGTTATGATGCAGTTCTATGCAAGAGAATTAACAACTTATCAAAGACTAGAAGCATTTAAAAAAAGATGCAAAAATGACGATTGCTTTGAAAAATATGAAAAATCTATTAATCCTTGGGTTTCGCAAAAAGACAAAAAAGAAATTGTTGAAAAATTAGACGAATTCGGTATACCAAAATATGGATTAAGCTGTATGTGGACACAAAGGTCAGTTGATACGCCATTGGGTTTATGCTGGAACATTGCCTCTTATTCAATACTTACATATATGATTGCAAAATTGGTGGATATGGAAGCAGACGAACTTATAGGTTCTCTTGGAGATTGTCATATCTATATGAATCAAATGGAAGGGGTTGAAGAACATCTTAGGAGAAATGGATATGAAGAATGCCCACAATTGATAATCAATGGAAATCAAAAAACAATCGAAGATTTTAAATACGATGATTTTGAAATAGTTGGGTATAAATGCGACCCACCAATAATAATGCCGTTAAGCGTTGGATAATATGGAAAGTAAATTTGAAATCGGAGATAAATTCGCTTTTAAAAATTCTAGAGATACACCAATTATGGAAATTGAAAGAATCTATTATAAGTTTGGTATTGAACCTTCATACGAAATTAAACATATTAATGGATATTTAGGAAGAGAAATAATGGCTGAAAGTACACTAATTGCTTTATATGAAAAAATAGATGAAAATGGTTAAAATGAAATTAAATGAAACTGTAAAAAATTTCTATCTTAGCGGAAAACTTGATGAAGATTTCGTTAGGGACGCAATAAAGTATTCAATCGGTGGAGAAACTGAAAAAGCAACTAGTCAACAAGATATAGAAGACCATATAGATTTTTGGTGGTATAGTCCAAAAAAGGGTAAAATTGGAATAGATGTAAAGGGACTTAACAAAAGCAATAGAAATAATGGAGAATATGATGATTCAATACATTGGCTTGAACTACAAAATGTTAAAGGAAAAAATGGTTGGCTAAAAGGAAAGGCTGAATATATTGCATTTAAAACGATGAATAGTATTATATTTGTGAAAAGGGAAAAATTGCTTAATTTTGCCTTAGAATCAATAAAAGGTAAATCAGTGGTATATGATACCCCAAAAGAATGTTATGTGCCATATAAAAGAGCAAAATGGGGGAGAGACGATTTATCATTAAAAGCTTTGAACAGTGATTTGCTTAAATTAGCAGATTTTGTTATAAATTATGAAAAAAACGAAGAAACATAATCTTCGTTTTTTTTGGTTGATGGTATTTATTATTAAAATAATGAAATAAATATATATAGATTATGGGACTATATTTAAAAAAATTTGAGAATCATACTGATTATGAAGCATTCACAGCAACGAGTGAGTTTATAAAACCAAACGTATCATATTGCGAACAAGAGAATGAAGTACATTATAATCCTTATGTACATGACTATTCTCAAGATTATCTGACATTTGAAGCATTGGAAGACGGAATATTCCAATTTACCAATGCAATAAACTATTCTGTAGACAATGGAACTACTTGGGTAGCATTAGCTGAAGATACTGCTACTCCTACTATAACAAGTGGTAATAAGATAATGTGGAAAGCAGAATTAACGCCAAGTTTTTCTTATCCACTAGGTATTGGCACATTTAGTTCAACAGGTAATTTTGATGTTGAAGGTAATCCAATGTCTTTGCTTTATAGCAATAATTTTATTGGACAAACTGGTTTAACAGAAAAGAATGGTGCATTTTATAAATTATTTTCTAACTGTTCAAAATTAATTAATGCTAAAAATCTATCATTACCAGCTACAGCATTAGCAATTAGTTGTTATACTAATATGTTCTATAATTGTACAAATCTAACAACAGCACCTCAGTTACCTGCTACAACATTGGCAAGTGGTTGTTATGGTGATATGTTCTATAATTGTACAAATCTAACAACAGCACCTCAGTTACCTGCTACAACATTGGCAAGTGGTTGTTATGGTGATATGTTCAATGGTTGTACAAGTCTAACCACAGCACCTTCAATATTACCAGCTACAACATTAGCAGATTATTGTTATCTTAGTATGTTCCAAAATTGTACAAGTCTGACCACTGCGCCTCAGTTACCTGCTACAACATTAGCACAATATTGTTATCAAAATATGTTCAATGGTTGTACAAGTCTTAATTATATTAAGGCAATGTTTACTACAACACCAAGTACAACATATACAGCTGAATGGGTAAATGGTGTTGCTGCAAGTGGTACATTTGTTAAGAACAGTGCAGCAACTTGGACAACTACTGGTGTTAATGGTGTCCCAAGTGGATGGACTGTTGAAACGGCAAGTGCATAATTTAAATGATGTAACAAAGTTAAAACGTTAAAAAATAAAAAGACTGAGATTGTTTTCTCAGTCTTTTTTATTATTTATTTTGGTATAGCGTTTTGATTTGGAAATTATTAAATATTAAAAATATTTATTAAAATAAAATCTTATTTTCAAATGAAAAGAATTATAATAAATGAGTCTCAATATATTATGTTAAATGAAGGTTTAAGTAGCAATTTATTTCATTTTACATCTTTGAGTAATGGGTTTAATATATGCAACGATGACGTTATATATTTACAGTCAGCGTTTGCAAAGGACGCTGATAACTATGACAACAAGAGGAAATTCTATTTATCTTGCACTAGAATAAGGAGTTCTCAATTTGGGTATTCTTATAAGTTCAGCAAGGGTTGTGTTAGAATTGCCTTAGATGGTGATTTGTTATCCAATAATTTCAAAGGTAAATCGATAAATTATTGGAATGGCTTGAATGATAAATATTATTATTATAAAGGCTTGCCAAAAGATTCTGATGAATTAATGTCAAACAATGTTTATAATATAAATCGTTTTAAGAAAAACAATCCAAATGCCACAAAAGATGATATAAAGAAATACATTGAGCATAATTTTAATGATTCGGCTCAACATCATACTGATAATGAAAGTGAAGATAGGTTGTTTTCATATGAACCAGCGATTTATGATGCTCACAAATATATCAAGTCTATTGATGTGTTAATGCCTAATTTGTTTGAAAATGAAGATTATACCAAAATGGCTGCATCATTTCTTTTCCATACAAATCCAAATATTAGGGGTCTTATTAAAATTTATGATTCTCTTGATGAATTTAACAATGTGAATGGTAAGAATTGTAATGATAAAGTTGAATATTCATTTTCTGAAACGTCTTTTTCTAGTCGTTCAACGTTGAGAACTTATAATGGATTAGAGAGTACAGTTGTTTTCATAGCATATGGCAATCCAGAGTTTGAAGGCAAAAAGTTTGGTTCTGCTGTTATGAATTTGTTGAAGAAATATGGTTTGGAAAAATACAAATCAAATATTGGAAAGATGGAAAAAAGGAGAATGAGCGTATGGGGTTTTGATGGTATGATTGAAAGTGTTTCAGCATCTAGGAGGGAATTATCTGACAAGCCAAGTGATGATAATTCGAAAATATTAAAAATGTTAACTGATTACATATTGTCATTGGGCGCTAATTCATTTCGTGAAGCCATTTTGAAGAAAAAAGAAATGGTAGATGAATTTTATGGTCATGGTGAAAAAATATATCAAAAAATAGATACTAGCATTAAATATGATTTTTACAATTTTAAGTATGGTATAATTTCTTTATATCCAGAAAAAGATTTGTTTAAGGATGCTATGGGATGGGATGGTGATGAAGTTCGTAATTGGGCAGATTCATTTGCATCCATTATTATGTATGAAGGTGAAGGATACAATTATTCTAGAAGTAAGAATTACAATTCGTTATTCCAATATATTCACAAATTGTTTAGGGTTGGCACTATATCTCAAGTTATGAAAGCTTTTAAAGAATTTGGATTTACAAGTGAGTATCTTAAAAATGAATGGAATATAAGGGTTGTTAAGCTAGATTATTGGGATGCATTACGTATGAATACAATTAATTCTTCAAAGATTGATGGTTCTGATTGGAGAAAAGCATCTAAATTAAAAGACAAGGAAATTGGCAAATATTTTTTAGAGAAGCAGTCAAATAATGGCAGCGTAAGAGAGAGCACATTTAAATCAAATCGACTTATCAATGAAAATAGATTGAAGTGGGTTGATTTAAGTGATGTTGGTATGGTTAATTACGAATGGTTTTTTGATGAAGATGAATATAATGACTGGCTTGAAGATAATGAGCTTGAAGATTCCGAAGAAACAAGAAATCAATATTACACTGAGGAAGTGACATATGAGGTTGAATATTTGGATAATGAGACTTATCATACTATTGCTATAGACCAAAATCTTTTATACGATGATTTGGTGGATTTATTTGGTGAAGATATGTCCAAGAAGATGCTTTTAAATTGCATAAAAGATGGTAAAGGTAGTTTTGAAACATATGAGTTATATGAAAATAACACATATGATTTAAGTAATCCAGATGAGGTTAATGACATTGCTATGAAACTGTTTTCTCACGGAGAATATTATAAGGATTGTAGAGGATTTATATTGACAAATGGTGTTATTGTGTACACACCAAGTGAGCATAATGAAATACTTATGATACCTGGTGTGAAAGATAAACTTGATTTCGTTGAAATGGGTAACATAAGAATTCTCCCACAATCGATAGATATTGGGGCAGAGCCAACATACGAGCAAAACAAAGTTCTCAGACAAGTCATAGCATCTTATTCAGATGAAGAATTATATTTGGATTTTTTCACTAAAGGTGGAGAAATTGGCGTTAAATATATTAACCCAGATTGGAGATATGTTATGGGTGAAATAGATAGGTTTTATTCTGAAGGTATTAGGCCGCAAGGTTGCAATGGAATGTATGAATCTAAAATGAAAAAACGAACTAATAATGGCAAACAACAACTCAAATAGATAGTTCACAAAAGAAAACAAAAACGATAAAAAGGTGTCAAAAGCTTGACACCTTTTTGTTTTGGTTTATATTTATAGAGAGAAAATAATGTAAATGATTTTATAAAATATTTAAAAATTATGGTGACAAATGTATTAGATTATATGTATGAAGGCTACGGCTATGATATGGATAACCAATTGCTTTATGGTGATGTTGAAAATTATAATGAGGCATTAGATAAAGATGGGTATTCAGATAATGGTATGAAAACATTTGCTTCTAATGATTGGAAAATAACTGGCTATCAAGAAGCTCTACCAACTGAAGATGCTAACGAATATAAGGAGATTCCACAATTCGTTGGGGAAAATGGTGCTAATTATACAGACCTTAGACAACAAATATGCCAATGCGGTGGCAATGGAACATATCAATGGGCATATGATTGTGATGACTAATTTTTTGTGATTATGAGCAAAAAAGTTTATTTCAACACTGACAATGTATTAAAGATAAAAGAAAGTATGGCAAATGATAAATTTATTTGCCATACATTTTCACGCAATAATGTTAACGAAGCAGCACCAGAAATTGATGTATTTAAAATTGGTGCTGAAAAAAATAGTCCAGTAGGAGGTACAATATATCACGAAGCTGAAAACATTGACGAATCAACAAGTAGAATAT
>Ga0247611_10006154_pt1 | contig 15537 bp, 17 predicted proteins | sample 177DNAGHGhighgp2_FD_192422 | JGI IMG/M metagenome (GOLD analysis project Ga0247611, IMG submission 192422) | Sheep rumen microbial communities from Palmerston North, Manawatu-Wanganui, New Zealand - 1770 DNA GHGhigh gp2 | ecosystem: Host-associated > Mammals > Digestive system > Stomach > Rumen...
CCGCACCAGTATTGAGCAAATTCCTTAGCCGTAGCAAAATTGGAGTCGTACGGGCGGTCGTTATTTGATCCGCCGAATAAAGAGCAACCTGAAAATATAGACATAACAGATATTAATAATGCAGAGATAATTCTATTCTTAATTGCCATTATTATTCCTCCCTTAATCAGTAGTATAGCACATTGTTGTATAATTGTTTCCAGGATGGAGGATGTCGCATTATGAAGGAAAGTGTTTTTGATTATATACGTGAACAGTATAATGTTGAACCTGATTATCCCTGGGACAGGGACCCCGAATCAGCGGTGTTCAGACATAAGGATAACAAGAAGTGGTTTGCCCTGATCATGAATGTGCCAAAAGACAAACTGGGCATTGACAGTAATGAGATCGTTACTGTGATTAACCTTAAGATAGATGATTTCTTTCTGAGGGATATGCTTATAAAGGAAGAAGGGATCATTCCTTCTTATCATATGAATAAGCAGCATTGGATCACCGTTCTGCTTGACGGGACAGTGAAGAAAGACAATGTGTTCTCGCTTATCGATGTCAGTTATAATGCAACGTCTTCTGCCAAAAGGAAGATCGCATCCCGTGAGCCCAAAGAGTGGATTATCCCTTCTAATCCGAAGTATTATGATGTGATACAAGCTTTCGAGAACAATGATGAGATTGAATGGAAACAGGGAAGAGGGATACTTACGGGGGATATCATATATCTCTATGTTGGAGCTCCGGTATCTGCGATATTGTATAAATGCAGAGTGACGGAAACAGATATTCCATATGAGTACAGCAACGGCAAGCTTACGATCAATTCACTGATGAAGATAAAACTATTGAAAAGATATGATTCCGATCTGTTCACTTTTGACGTCCTCAAAGAAGAGTATGGGATAAATGCGGTCAGAGGCCCGAGGGGAATACCTTATTCCCTTCAGGAGGCATTGGGCTGATCCATACTGTGTTATAATCTTTTTTGCTAATTAAAAAGGAGTTCGAATATGAGCGAAGATAAAGATCTTATTTGGGAAGAAATATCCCGGGAACACATTCTTCAAAACGAATGGATAGATATACGCAAGTCCTGTTACCGTTTTCCTGACGGAAGCGTTTTTGAACCGTTCTACAGCTACAGCAGAAGAGATTACGTTGTTATCGTAGCATCTGATACAGAAGGTAATTACATCTGTGTCAGACAGTTCAGGCAGGGCATCAAGGAAGTAACGACGGAATTTCCTGCAGGAGGAATAGAGCGAAGGGATGGCAAAGAGTATGGCGGTGACGGTGATTTGTCGGCAGAAGATGCTCTTGATGCTGCCAAAAGGGAACTTCTTGAAGAGACCGGATACGAATCAGATGAGTGGAATCATCTCCTTACAGTACCGTCTAATGCAACGATAGCAGATAACTATGCACATCTGTTCGTAGCAAGAAACTGCAGAAAGGTTGCAGATCTCTCGCTTGATACGACTGAATTCCTCAAAGTGGTAAAGCTCGATGCTGCTCAGATTGAATCCATGATAGCGAAAGGTGATTTTAAGCAGGCTATGCACATTACAGCTTGGCTTCTGTCTCTGAGACGCGGAGCAGAGGGGAAGCAGGGATGAAGAATCTTAAGAAACTTACACTTCTGCATTCCAATGATATGCATGGAGACTTCAATGCAGAGCAGGTCGACGAATCGCTTATCGGCGGTGTATCGATGCTGTCCGGTTATATAAGTAAAGTCCGCAGGGAAGAGAAAAATGTTCTCTATACTATCGCGGGAGATATGTTCAGGGGCTCGGTGATAGATTCGGAATTTCACGGAATATCTACTATCCAGATAATGAACATGCTGGGTCCGGATATTGTGACTCTCGGCAATCACGAGATCGATTACGGATTGGCTCATCTCCTTTTTCTCGAGAAATGTGCCGATTTTCCAATCGTGAATGCCAATATGCACATTACTACAAATCACAGGAGATTGTTTGATCCCTGCAGGATAATAGAGATAGACGGTATGAAGATCCTCTTTATCGGGATCATTACCGAACTGGCACTGGCTGAATGCAAAAAGGATAATATAATCGGAACATTCGTATCCCTTGATGAAGCGGCTGATGAGATCGGAAGGATATGCAATACATATAATGCGATCGATGTTGATTTCACAGTACTTCTGACCCATATCGGATTTGAGGAGGATAAAGCTCTTGCAGAAAAGCTCGATCCTTCATGGGGTGTAGATGTTATTATCGGCGGCCATTCGCACACTTTCCTGACTGAGCCTGCAACAGTGAATGGTATTCCGATCGTTCAGGCGGGCACAGGGACAGATCAGATCGGCAGATTTGATATTATGATCGATAATGATAATAATTGCATAGACAGTTATACTTGGACACCTGTTGCGATCGATTCCAAAAACTGCCCCAGAGATCCTGATATAGAACGTATAATCGAATCATACCAGTCACAGACAGATGAGAAATATGGACAGATACTAACGAAGTTCGTCAGGCCTCTGACACATCCGTCTCGGTTTCAGGAGACAGAACTCGGTGATCTGTTTGCCGATATAATGAAGGATGCTTTGGGCGTTGACATATTCCTTATGGCATCGGGATCAATCAGAGGGGAAAAGCTTGGGCCGATCGTTACCAAGTGCGATTTCAGGATATGCTTCCCGTATGATGATTCGGCTCATGTTATGTGGTGGACAGGAGCGCAGCTTAAGCACGGCATAATGCATATGCTTAGAGATGAGGCTCTTGCCGGCGCCCATACGGAATTCTATCAGCTGTCCAGAGGGCTTGAAGTCGAATATGATCAGAAGACACACTCTTTCCTTAGATTCATTTTTGAAGGAAAGCCTGTTGATGATGATCTGCTTTATACAGTAGGACTTCAGAAGTTCCATTACATGAATATAGAGGACTCGTTCGATCTCAAACTTGAAGATGTTCAGAAGAATCATAAAGACCGCATTGCTGCAAGTTCCTGCATAGATGTTATAGAAGAGACTCTTATCAATGAGCATCATCAGAATGCAAAGGGCGCCGGAAGACTTGTAATTCATAAGGCTGACGGTACCGTAACCGGTGTGGAGGTGAAAATCAAATGGTGAATTATATCTGGCCTTTGGCTCTTGTCGTTCTCTCAAACGTTCTTTATCAGATATGTGCGAAATCAGTCCCGGAGGGAATGAACCCGTTAGCTTCACTGACTATAACATATGTTGTTGGGGCGGTTGTGTCACTGATCCTTTATTTCGTGCTTGGCAGAGGAGGAAGCCTGGTATCTGAATGGCAGAAGACAAACTGGGCACCCTTTGTGCTCGGTCTTTGCATAGTCGGTTTGGAAGTGGGTTTTATCTATGCGTATAAAGCCGGATGGCAGGTAAGTACAGCTCAGATAGTGCAGGCAGCTTTTCTTGCTGTTATACTTATCTTTGTAGGGTTCTTTTTGTATAAGGAACAGCTTACATGGAACAAGATCGTGGGAGTCCTGGTATGTCTTGCAGGATTAACGCTTATCAATTTCAGATGATGGAGGTGAGATCATGCCTTTTGTAGATCTTAAGATAACAGTTCCCGTAGAGGACAGTATTAAGGAAGAAATTAAAAAGGATCTCGGCAGTGCTGTTACTGCTCTGCATAAGACAGAGACATATCTCATGGTCGGTATAGATGATTCATATGATCTGTGGCTCGGTGGGAAGAAACTTGAGAAAGGTGCATATGTATCAGTAAGTTTATACGGCAATGCCACACCATGTGATTATAACGATATGACAGGGAAGATTTGCAATATCCTTGAAGACAGACTTGGTATACCCGGGGAATATGTATATGTGACGTACCGTGGTGTCAAGGACTGGGGCTGGAACGGACAGAATTTCTGACTTGTTGTAAATATTCAGCTTGGTGAATATAATAAAAATATTAATATAGTGAGGTGTTTTGCAAATGGGAATGACCATAACTCAGAAGATCCTTGCTTCTCATGCCGGACTGGATTCGGTTTCTGCAGGACAGCTCATTGAAGCATCACTTGATACTGTCCTGGGAAATGATGTTACCACACCGCCAGCCATCAAGATTTTCGGAAGTCTGGGTGTGGATAGAGTTTTTGATAAAGACAGGATTTGTCTTATTCAAGATCACTTTACTCCCAATAAAGATATTAAATCTGCAGAGCTTAACCGCTGTATGCGGTGCTTTGCCAGAGAGCAGGATATATCCTGCTATTACGAACTTGGCCGTCCTGAAATGGGTATTGAGCATGTGATTCTTCCTGATAATGGTATTGTCTTCCCTGGGGATGCCGTTATCGGTGCTGATTCGCATACATGCACTTATGGTGCACTCGGGGCTTTCTCCACGGGAGTCGGGTCAACTGATCTTGCATGTGCAATGGCCCGCGGCAAAACATGGTTTAAGGTTCCTGAAGCAATAAAGATAATCCTAAAAGGAAAGCCCGGACGATATGTTACCGGCAAAGACATTATCCTCCACATCATCGGTATGATTGGTGTTGACGGAGCTCTTTATAAGTCTTTGGAGTTTACGGGTGACGGCGTTGCCAATCTGTCTATGTGTGACAGGCTGACAATCTGCAATATGGCGATCGAATGCGGCGCGAAGAATGGTATTTTCCCCGTTGATGATGTTACGTTCGATTATATAAAGAATACGAATTCTGCAAGATTTGAGACAGGAGAGTATAAGGTCTACGAGGCTGACGTTGATGCAGTTTATTCTGACGTTATTGAGATAGATCTGTCTGAGGTTCCTCTGACAGTTGCTCTCCCTCATCTTCCTTCCAATACGAGAAAGGCGGATGAGGTTGCTGATATGAAAATCGACCAGGTTCTGGTCGGTTCCTGTACTAACGGACGTATTGATGATATCAGGATGGCTGCAAAGGTACTTAAGGGGCGCAAAGTTCATCCTGATGTCAGATGTATAATCATACCCGGATCAATGAAGGTTTACAGGACCGCGCTGGATGAAGGGCTTTTGGCGGTGTTTGATGATGCAGGATGTGTTGTATCTACACCTACATGCGGACCGTGTCTTGGCGGTCATATGGGTGTGCTGGCTCAGGGCGAGAGATGTGTATCGACAACGAACAGGAATTTTGTCGGCAGGATGGGTCATATAGATTCTGAAGTCATCTTATCAGGGGTTCCTGTTGCATGTGCATCTGCCGTGCTCGGAAGAGTCGGAACGCCTGATGAACTGCAGGAGGTGGATGCATGATCGTAAAGGGAAAAGTATTCAAATACGGAGATAATGTTGATACGGATGTAATCATACCTGCGCGCCATCTGACTTCGGCTGATCCTGAAGTGTTAAGACAGCACTGTATGGAGGATATTGATGCGACATTTGTAAGCAGAGTCAGTAAAGGCGATATTATGGTCGCAGGCAAAAACTTCGGATGCGGCTCCTCACGTGAACATGCACCTGTCGCCATCAAGGCCAGCGGAATATCACTTGTAATAGCATCTGATTTTGCGAGGATCTTCTACCGTAATGCGATAAATACAGGTCTTCCTATTCTTGAGTGTCCCGAGGCATCACAGAATATCAGCAGCGGAGATCTGATCGAAGCGGATTTTGATACAGGTATCATTACTAACATTACTAAGGGAGAGACATATCATGCGGCAGCCTTTCCAGAGTTTATCAGTAAGATAATAGATGCGGGAGGGCTTGTCGAGTATACGCGAAAGGAACTCGGCTTATGAATTCATACAGGATAGCTGTTATTAAGGGTGATGGTATAGGTCCCGAGATCGTATCTTCTGCAATGAGAGTTTTAGATGCTGCAGCAGGCAAATTCGGTTTTGGCCTTGAGTATAATGAAGTCCTTGCCGGAGGCTGTTCAATAGATGAATTTGGAGTTCCCCTGACAGAGTCCGCACTTGATATCTGCAAGTCATCTGATGCGGTTCTTCTTGGTGCAGTTGGAGGACCTAAATGGGATAATGTCGAGTCTTCGCTGAGACCTGAACGCGCGCTCCTAGGGCTTCGCAAAGGTTTAGGACTGTATTCAAATCTCCGTCCTGCAATATTATATCCTGAACTTGCTGCAAGTTCTCCTCTCAAGGATCCCGGCAGCATAGATATTCTTATAGTACGCGAACTGACAGGCGGTATCTATTTCGGTGATAACGGAAGTTATGAGAGTGATCATCTTTTGTCTGACGGAACGGTCAAGGGAACAGTTGCTTTCGATACAGAGTCTTATTCTGAAGGTGAGATACGCCGCATTGTTAAGCAGGCTTTTGAGTTTGCTTCTGCAAGAAGGAAGAAACTGACGCTTGTCGATAAAGCAAATGTGCTTCGTTCTTCAAGATTGTGGAGAAGTGTTACATCCCAAATAGCTGAAGAATACCCTGATGTTGCTTTGGACTATTTGTATGTTGATAACTGTGCCATGCAGCTTGTAGGGCGCCCGTCTTCATTTGATGTCATAGTAACAAGTAATATGTTCGGAGATATTCTGTCTGACGAAGCCGGAATGATAACGGGTTCCATAGGCCTTTTGCCTTCGGCATCTCTCGGGAAGCCCGGAACGCCGGGAATCTTTGAACCCATACATGGTTCTGCTCCTGATATTGCAGGAACAGGCAAGGCCAATCCTCTTGCGACGATCCTGTCTGCTTCCATGATGCTCCTGTGGGCATTCAATGAGAGAGAAGCATCAGAAAGTATAGATAATGCCGTTAAGAGTGTGATCGCAAAAGGTTTCAGGACAAGTGATCTTGCAACGGGTGATGAGAATGAGGTGCTTGTCGATACTGCAGGCATGACAGAAGCAGTATTGGATCTTATGCAATGATCTATTATCGAGGAATACTTGTTGATGCATCTGACAATATGCGGGATGACCGTGAATTAGTCATGAAAGAAGTGAAGGAGAACGGCGCGGCACTTAAGTATGCTTCGCCCAGGCTCCGTAATGACAAAGATGTCGTGTATGAAGCTGTTCACAATGATCTGACATCTCTTGAATATGCTTCGGATGAACTGAAGGATGACCGGGAATTCATGATGGAGATGCTTACATATGATTCCCATTCTATTAAATATGCAAGTTACAGATTAAGAGATGATCTTGAATTTGTGCTTACTGCTATAGATGCCTCCGTAAATAATTTTCAATATGCATCTGATGCATTGCGCCATGACAAAGATCTTGTCCGCAGATGCGTCAATGATTTTAGATTCTCCTGCAGTTACGTGCCCAGGGAGATGTTTGCTGACAAGGATATTCTTTTGGATGCACTCCAGTGCCACAGTAACGTGATGATGTATGCGCCTCAAGAACTGAAGCACGACAGGGATCTTATGCTGGAAGCGATCACGTTATCCAAAGAAGCGCTTTATTATCTTCCTGAGGAGATGCGTAACGACAAAGACGTTATACTGTCTGCCACAACCCAGTATGGAGCTGCGCTTGAGCATGCATCAAAGGAATTGCGCAGTGACAGGGAAGTGGTCATGGAATCGATCAGAAAGAATGCTTTCTGTCTCGAGTATGCATCACCGGAACTTCGGGATGACAAAGAAGTGGTCCTTGCAGCAGTATCCAGAATTCCCGCTGCTCTCCAGTTTGCCTCCAAGAGACTAAGAGGCGACAAGGAAGTAGTGCTTGCTGCCATCAAGAAAAATTTTTATGAGTCGATACAGTTTGCAACTCCGGAGGTCAAAAGGGACCCGGAGATACTGGCGATAATCAAAGAACATGTCAGATAAAAAACAGGCTGTCCCTTCTGAGACAGCCTGTATGTTGATTACTCTTAAACTAAAAGCCGGTTATCAGCCCTTCTCAAGAGCGAGAGTTCTTGTTGTGATATCACAAACAGAAGAAGGTCCATAGTACTGGATAGCACCGGGATATGTGAAGCATGTCTCAACAGCCCACTTCTCACGGTTAGCTTCGAAGAACTTGAAAGGCTTGCCGTCGAGCTCAACAAGAGCCTTACGGATAACGGGCTTGTCTGCACCGTTTCTTCTCTCAATGTTCATCATCTTTGTGATAGGCATACCGCCTGCAACCCACTCCTCAGCGGGCTTGGAGATGTTTGATACCTTTGAGAGGTAACCTGTGTAACCATACTGGATGAGCATGAAAGCGTTGTATCCGAGTGAGTAGCAATAGTCAGCATCGAAGTTGGAAGGGAATGCACATCTGCCCTCGTAACCGAAGAAGTGGTGGAGAGGAGAGAACTTGCCGTTATATGTGCCGGCTTCCTTACGCTTCTTGAGCTCATTCTTAACGAGTTCGGAGAAGAGCTTCTCAGACTCGATCAATGATACCTGAACGTTGCCGTGAGGGTCACGCTCAAGGAAGAGCTGCTGCTGGATTCCACCAGGGAGGAGATCAAATACTGCAAAAGCAGAAGCTGACAGACCTGCCTTAATGAAATCATACTTTGCCTGCCATGTGGGAAGGGCGTTGAACTTCTCTGTAGCTTCGCCTGCGAGGAGTTCATTGATCTCAGCGATGAGAGCTGAGAATTCGGGAACGAATTCAACGATACCCTCAGGGATGATGGCAACACCGAAGTTGTCACCGTTAGCTGCACGTGCTGCAACTGAATCAGCAATATAGTTTGTGATCTGTGCAAGAGACATCTGCTTTGCCTTTACTTCTTCGCCGATGAGACATATGTTAGGCTGTGTCTCAAGAGCACATTCCAGAGCAACGTGTGATGCTGAACGGCCCATAACCTTAACGAAGTGCCAATACTTCTTAGCGGAGTTGGCATCACGCTCGATGTTGCCGATAAGCTCGGAATATGTCTTTGTTGCTGTATCAAAACCGAATGAAGCTTCGATATCTTCATTCTTAAGGTCACCGTCGATAGTCTTGGGACATCCGATAACCTGGATTCCTGTGCCCTTTGCTGCCATGTATTCAGCAAGAGTAGCTGCGTTTGTATTGGAATCGTCACCGCCGATGATTACGATAGCTGTAAGACCGTTCTTCTTGGCATTCTCGGCAACGATGTTAAACTGCTCTTCTGTCTCGAGCTTTGTTCTGCCGGAACCGATGATGTCGAATCCGCCTGTGTTCCTGTATGCATTGATGAATTCATCGTCAAATACGACGTAGTCATTCTTGAGAAGACCGTCCGGTCCGCCCTTGAATCCGTAGAGAACGTTCTCTTTGTCTGTTGCCTTCAAAGCATCATAGAGACCTGTGATTACGTTGTGTCCGCCGGGAGCCTGACCGCCTGAGAGGATAACGCCTACAACCTGCTTCTTGGCTGCTGAAGTGTTTGTGCCCTTCTCGAAAGTGATCTCGCACTTACCGTATGTGTTGGGGAAGAGGGCTGCGATCTTATCCTGATCTGCAACGCTCTGTGTAGCGGATCCTTCCTTAACGGAAATCTCTGAAATACCGTTCCTGAGCATGCCCGGAAGCTTAGGGCTGTACTCATATCTGGCTGTCTGAAGTGGTGATAAGTTCATAATAAGTACTCCTTTAAAAAGTTATTTGAACAATTATCAATAGTAAGACATTTCGTCCCGAATGTAAATCAAATACATTAACAAATATTTTATATTATTTGTTTATTTGTTATAATCACTTTTATGAAACGGTTTATTGAGTTTGTACAGAATCTATTCTACAGGATGACAAATATAGGCCTTTGGACTAATGCACTTGATGTATCTTTTGTCGTAGGGTCTATTGTCTTTATCGTTACAGTAATACTCAATACTCTAGGTTTCTTTATAGCATCAGCATTTACGGCATCTCCGATGACTCTTATTGCAAGCCATATGTCCGAGGTGCAGGTTCCTCTGTTCTGGTTCTTCGTGATGCATACTGTCATTGTTACGGTAATAATCACAACAATGTTTGTAAAGCTTTATGAGAGACTCGTTTTCGAGCCTGTCAGAGATATCAAGGCAGAACTTTCCGGTCTTATGAAGGCTGAACTGTCTGATTATTATGTATCCGGTAAGATTAGTAAGCCTTTCCGCGATCCGGACAGTGCCATTACATGGGAGGATCAGGTCAGGTTCTACGTTGATGCCGCTTCTGTTGAGAAGTATATGGATGAACTTACAGGATGCTTTAACCGTAAATATTTTACTTATAAGCTTACCAATTATATGGAACTTCAGAAGCTTTCCCGGGGTGTATCCAACACAAACCAGGTTAAGATGTACGGATCTGATGTCTATGCAGTATTTATGATAGATATCGATCATTTCAAGAATGTTAATGATGTTTACGGACATGCCGCAGGTGATGAGGTGCTCAAGAATGTCGGCAAGCTCCTGCGCGAAGTTGTCGGAGATAAAGGCGTAGTGGTCAGGAATGGCGGAGAGGAATTTGTTATCGTATATAATGAGCGATATCCTTTTGATTTCGCACCTATCGCAGAGAAGATCAATCAGGCATTCCGTGACAGGATCAAGGTTCCCAATATGGGTCAGATCAAAGGCCGCGATGTTACCTGTTCTATCGGATTTGTCACATATCCTTTCTATGACGGTGCCGAGAGCGTTCTGACACTCGAGAAGCATGTCGATCTTGCAGATATGGCTATGTATACATCCAAGCAGACCGGCAGAGACCGCTGGCACCAGCTCATAGCTGACAGGGAGCCTACAGATAAGGTTGATATGGTTCTTTATGCCAGCAACGTTGAATACGGCATCAAGCGCGGTTATTACCATTTGAGAGACCGCGATACTAAGAATTCCTGATCAGTCAGAGCTGACAAGTAAAAATACTTGACATTGTTTTTCCCGTCTGTTATTATTCCCTAGGCTTATAAGGAGGGGTATTATGCCATGAAGTCGATAACAGATGGTCTGCTGCTTGATTTTTACGGCAATCTCCTGACTGATAAGACACGAAGTACGCTTGAGATGTACCTTGAAGATGATCTCACATTGGCAGAGATCGCTGACAGTGAGAATATCACCAGGCAGGGCGTGCATGATACGGTTAAGAGAGGTCTTAATCAGCTTCGTGAATATGAGGGTAAACTCGGACTTGCAGAGAAGTTTTCAAGCCAGGTTACGATCATCAATGAAGCAATAACACTTATAGATAATAATGATCCCGAGGGGGCAAGAGCTCTTCTTGAGGCATTGAAGACGGAGATATAAAGATAAATGTTTGAGAGCCTGTCGGCAAAACTGCAGAACATAACATCGAAGATGCGCGGTAAGGCGCGTGTTACTGATGATGACATCAAGGAGATGATGCGTGAGATACGCATGGCTCTCCTTGAAGCTGACGTTAATTACAGCGTTGTAAAAGAATTTGTTGCTGAGATGTCCGAGAAGTGCAAAGGCGTTGATGTGCAGGGCTCTTTCACACCGGGACAGCAGATTGTTAAGATCGTCAGAGAGTCACTTGTCGAACTTCTCGGTACAGGTGAATCCAAACTTGCAATAGATCCTTCCGGATTTACCGTGATCATTCTTTATGGTCTTCAGGGTGCAGGTAAGACGACAACTGCAGTAAAACTTGCCAAGCTCCTTAAGAAAGACGGCAAAAAGCCCATGGTGGCTTCCGTTGACGTTCACAGACCCGCTGCTGCAAGACAGCTGGAAGTCCTGGCAAATGGCGTCGGAGTTGATTGCTATATCGATCCTGAGAATCCTGATGCCGTAAAGATCGCTAAGGATGCAGCAGCAAAAGCAAAATATCTGCTCTGCAATTATCTTATTGTAGATACCGCCGGACGTACTGTAGTTGATGAGGAACTGATGGAAGAACTGAGGCTCATCAATGATGCGGTTACTCCTACGGAGAAGCTCCTTGTAGTCGACAGCATGATCGGACAGGAAGCTGTTAATGTGGCTCAGAGTTTTGATGAGGCTATCGGTATGGACGGCTTCATCATGACAAAACTCGACGGTGATGCCAGAGGCGGTGCCGCTCTGTCGATCAGAAAACTTACAGGCAAGCCAATCAAGTATATCTGCGTTGGCGAGAAAGTTGATGCCATAGAGACTTTCTATCCTCAGAGAATGGCTGACAGGATACTCGGAATGGGTGATGTCATTTCACTTATCGAGAGAGCATCCGTTAATGTCGATGAGGAAGAGGCTAAGAAGCAGCTTGGCCGTATGATGAATAATGAATACGATCTGAATGATCTGTATTCACAGTTTGAGCAGATGAAGAAGATGGGATCTCTCAAGGATCTCGTCGGAATGATCCCCGGAGCTTCAGGAAAGGTCAATGAAGAGGATCTGGATGATTCCATAATAGATCACAATATGGCGATAATCTCTTCCATGACCAAGAAGGAGAGGAAGAATCCTAAACTCCTTGATGCAAGCCGCAGGAAGAGAATTGCTGCAGGTGCAGGTGTGTCAGTCGCTGATGTCAATAAACTGATGCAGCAGTATGATACCTCTGCAAAACTCATGAAGCAGATGAGCAAAGGCGGTCTCAAACTTCCCAAAGGAATGGGCGGAATGGGGGGCCTGAGAGGTCTTGGAGGAATGGGTTCTGGCTTAGGTCTCGGAGGAGGCGGAGGACTCGGATTCGGAACTCCTAATGCAAAGAAGAAGCATAAGAAGAAAAAGGGCAGAAGATAAATATGTTATTCCCGCTGATAAATGACAATTGGCGTGATTATAAAAAAGAAACTAAAATATTTTTGGAGGACAGAAAAATGGCAGTAAAGATTCGTTTGAGAAGAATGGGTAAGAAGAAGGCACCTTTCTACAGAGTAGTAGTTGCAGACTCAAGATATCCCAGAGACGGAAGATTCATTGAGGAGATCGGTACATATAACCCCCTCACAGATCCCGCTGAGGTTAAGATCGATGCAGAAGCTGCTAAGAAGTGGATCGGCAATGGTGCACAGCCTACAGATACAGTTCGCGATCTTCTCAAGAAGCAGGGTATCATCTGATAGGCGGTGTAACGATGGATCTACTTACTTATATTGTTAGAGAGCTTGTTACCAAGCCCGATGAAGTAAGTGTTAAGGAGACAAACAAGGGCAATACGGTTATTTTTGAGTTGTCAGTTGCTCCCGAGGACACAGGTAAGATCATCGGTAAGAACGGTAAGAGAGCTCAGGCTATCCGCTCGATCATGAAGGCAAAGTATGCCAAGAGCGGTAAGCGTGTTGTAGTTGATATCTTAGGATAATATGGATGAGCTGATCATAATCGGCAAAATATGCGGTGTGCATGGCGTCAGGGGAGAACTGAAAGTCTTCCCGATAACGGACGATGCACGCCGTTTTCTTAAACTTAAAGACTGTTTCCTGTCAGACCAGAAACTCAAGGACCCGAAGCCTGCTGCCGTTAAGAGTGCCAGGATCGACAAGAATATGGTGCTTGTCAAACTTGACGGACTGGATGACAGAACTGCGGCAGAAGAATACAGTGGTCTTTATATCTCCGTTTCACGCGATAATGCCGTAAAACTTCCCAAAGGCCGTTATTTTGTGGTCGATCTGATCGGACTGAATGTGATCGATGATGAACGCGGCAGTCTTGGCAAGATCTCGGACTGTTATGAGACGGGAGCGAATTTTATCATAGAGATAAAGCGTAAAGGCAAGAAGGATCTGCTGATACCTTATCTTAATGCTATCTGTTATGATGTCGATATCGAAGGTGGTATTTTCAGAGTACGGCTTCCGGAAGGACTTTACGAGATTTACGAATAATGGATTTCTACGTTGAAACACTGTTTCCCGGTCAGGTTGATGCTTTCCTGCGCGAAAGCATTACAGGCCGCGCCCTCGATAAGGGCCTCATAAACCTGGAATGCATCAACATCCGTGATTTTGCTGTAAATGAATACGGTAAAGTCGATGATACGATGTATGGCGGCGGAACGGGAATGCTTATGCAGTGTGACCCTGTTTATGACTGCTGGAGATCTGTTGTCGACAAGCGCGGAGGGAATGCTCCTTATACAGTTTATGTTTCCCCAAAGGGATCTGTATTTGATCAGAAGAAAGCTGTACAACTTGCTTCGAAGGATTCCCTTCTCATCATCTGCGGACATTATGAGGGAATCGATTCAAGAGTGATCGATGAGATTTGTGATGAAGAGATATCCATTGGTGATTTTGTCTTAACAGGTGGTGAGATCGCCGCTGTTACGATAATCGACTGTATATCCCGTATGATTCCCGGCGTATTGCCTTCGGAGTCAGCATATATGAATGAATCCCATATGGCAGGAACTCTTGAAGAAAAGCAGTATACTAAGCCTTCGGTCTGGCACGGAAGAGAAGTGCCGGAAGTTCTTTTGAGCGGCAATCAGGCATTGATCGATGAGTATAAGAGGATCGATTCTCTTGTTGAGACATGGCAAAAGAGACCCGATATGCTTGATAAGATCCGGATTCCCGAGGAAGACTGGGAGAAGATGATAGAACTTAAGACTAAGAGGAACTCAGATGAATGACAATGTGAAGAAACTCTTAAGATATCTGTCATTCTGGCTTCTGGCAAGTGTTGTGCTGGAATGCTTTTTCTTTAATTGCAGATTCTGGGAATCAAGGTCATATAATACTGTAACGCCTGCGGTCAATCCCTCATATGAAGACGATCAGACCATACTTGATCTGCGGGGATTCGACTGTCATGTCAATAACATATATCTGAACATTTTTCCGGATGCGCAGGATACTGTTGTAACCAATGTTGAGATAACGGCTAATGATGTGACTAATACTGCAGGGATTACAATGAACGGGACTTCAGTCGTGTCTTCGATCAAGGAATCACAGTATATCCGTTTGCATCTGATGGGAAATACTCAGCATATTAAACTGACATTTGATCAGAAGATCCCTTTTGAAACACTAAAAACAAGCGAGATCAGACTGAATGCTCAAAGGCCTTTTCACTTTGTGTTGTCGCGGTTTGCGGCGATTTTTCTCCTCGGAGCTTTCATCATTATCCTTAAGAGCAAAGTCCTCGCAGTTCCGCTGAATCTGGGAAGCAAGCCTCAGCTTCTGTCTGTTGTGCTGGTTTCGTTGGTGTTTACGATGATTTGGACAGTAATTACCGACAAATCTTATGTTCCGGAGTATGCTTTCAAATACTTTGATGATATACATTATGTTGAGCAGATCTATAATTACTGTGCCCAGTCCCTTCTTAAGGGTCACGTATATCTGGATTTTGAAGTTCCTGAATTCCTTAAGGAAATGGCAAATCCCTATGTAGAGAACGAGAGAGCCTATATGAGCTATATCACGGGACAGGAATATCTTCTTGATTATGCTTATTTCAACGGAAGGTATTACTGCTATTACGGAATAATTCCCGTGTTGCTGTTCTATCTGCCGTACGTGGGACTTACCGGAAAACTCCTTCACAGTTCATATGTTATTGCCATCTGCGGAGCAGTATTCATCCCTTCATCTTTTGCTTTGATCAATCAGGTTGTAAAGAGATTTAACAGTGAAATTCAATTTGATTCATATCTGATGATCTCATCGCTGTTCATCAACTGCTGCGGTTTTATGACTTTCGTAAAAATGCCGGGCATATATGTTGTTCATGGCTGTCG
>Ga0247611_10006155_pt1 | contig 15537 bp, 16 predicted proteins | sample 177DNAGHGhighgp2_FD_192422 | JGI IMG/M metagenome (GOLD analysis project Ga0247611, IMG submission 192422) | Sheep rumen microbial communities from Palmerston North, Manawatu-Wanganui, New Zealand - 1770 DNA GHGhigh gp2 | ecosystem: Host-associated > Mammals > Digestive system > Stomach > Rumen...
TTCTTCTTCTATTGTACCAACGAGATTTTGTCCTCTAGGTTGTGTATTATATAACCAAGAAGCACCATCGTTTACTTGTACAGCTTCACCCATAGAAGATTTATTCATTAATTCTTTATATGACTTTTTAAGATTGTTAATAAATTCATTTGAATTTTTTGGATCATTATAATAAGCTTTTGCTTGTTCACGAGGATTATCAATATTAAAATCTTTGAATTGTTTTATTTTATCATTTAGTACTTTTAATTGAGCATCATTAACTTTAGATACATCTACGTTTTTACTGTTTTGAATCATTTTATTTACTATCAAACTAGAATAATCTTTATTAAAATTATTAGTTTGATTACGTAACAAAGTATCTTTTCTTTTTAAACTATTTAAATTTACTTTATCGTCTATAGCTTTCTTTTGAGCATTAGTTAATTTAACTGGATCTTTAATTCCTAATCCTTGTTTCAATTTAACTACTCTACCTGTTTGTTTAGCCTTTTGAGCAGCTTTTAACATTCTATTTAATTCTTTTTTAGCTTTAAAAGCATTCGTTTGACCAACAGTTATAGGTTTTTCTATGTCTCCACCATGTATAGGATTTGTAGCAGAATATGTAGAATTAGCTTGTCTAATTAATTCATTAGCTTTATTATTCCATTCATAATCAGACATAACTCCATATTCTTTTGCCCATTTTTCTTTTCTTTTCAAAGCATTGTTTATAATTTCTTGTTTTTGCTTTCTCAATTCTTCTCTATATTCAAAACGTCCTTGATTAAATTCTTTTCTATCAACATTATCTGGACGTTTCATACTTTCAATTTCATTTAGTTCATCTTGTATATCGGCTAATTCTTCCGCTTCATCAGGTGTTATGTATTCACGATAATCAGCTGCATCAGCTTCACCACGTTCTCTAAATTTTAATTCATCTAAACTTCTTTTCAAACTTTCTTTTTCTACTTCATCTTCTGTTTCAGATATAGCCTTTTCAAGTTTTTTCATCATCTTACTTAAATGACTTTGTGTAGTATCTTTAGGAAGCCAATCATATGGAATTTTACCTTTGTTTCTATTTTTATTAGAATAATTAGACATCCATTTTGATTTATCAAATAAATCTACTTCTCCAGTATCTTCGTTTTTAATTGCATAAGATATACTAGCATTTGGTAAATTCATTTCTTCATAATTTTTACCTATTTTATTTATCATTGCCATTTTAAACAAAAAGCGATAAAATTCTGGATCATCATATTTTTTATTTATATCATCTGTATCAAAAGCTAAAACTTTAAATGGTATACCTTTCTTATATTCATCTATTATTTTATTAGTAAATTCAGGAATAAGTTTTGTTTTACCTTTATCTTCACCTTTTTTAACTAATACTTCTTTCATTTTACCAGATGGATAACTAATCATAGGATATATTCTAATATTCTTTTCAGACATATATTCCGTATCTTGTCTATCTGGAGCTTGATAAACTTCTTTTAATACTGATTCCTTATACCAACCACCTGTATCACCAATCGATTGCGGATCACCTTTACGTTTTTCACGGTTAATTTTAGGTAAATCATTTAAAAGTTTAACATAGTAATCAGACAGCATATTATTACCTCTCCATTTTGAAAAAGCTGTACTAAGCATAAGATAAGCATCCATTGTCGTTTTGGCATTATCTAAAATCCAATCAAAAATTCTTGCTTCATATACTTTTCTACAAACTAATCCACGCTTACGCATTTTTTCATAAACTTCTTTTTTATCGTGAAATAATCCTGATATTGTTTTAAATTCATTTGTATCAGGATCAAGTATTATTGCCATGTATCTTTCATATGCAGAATTACTAGCATATTCTTTTAAAGAATTATTTTTAGACATAAGAAAAAGTTCCAAATATTGTACAATTAATATTTAGAACTTCTTAAAATTTAGTATATTTTTATAAACAGATTTGTATTAAATCTTTTCTTTAGTGAGTTTTTCAATAATGTCAAAACGTACTCTTAATACTGATAATATAAAAGCTTTAACATCTGTAGTAATACCTTTATCAAATACTACTTCGACCTGCTTTAATTGCTCATAATCTTCTTCAGATATATAATCTTTAATATCTTCTAAAGTTAGTTCACTTAAAGGTAAATTTCTAAAGGAATTAACTGCTAAAAATTCAAGTTTAGTACGTGGTTTTTTCATTATATAACCAAATACACTATTCCAAAGATTATTATACTGTTGATAATCAGGTTTTACTTTAACTTTAACGTTTATTGACAGTTGTGGAACTTTACGTCCGTCACCAAAAATATCTATACTTTCCATATAAATTAGTCTCCTTTATACATAAAATCTTCAAAATATTCTTCAGAATTAAGCCAATCTTCAGCAGCTTTAGCTGTAAAATATTGACTATAATATTCACTAAATTTTTTCTCTTTATTTTTAATAAGTTTTACCTTACTTTTATCAAAATCTATAATAAGTTTATTATTTGTTGTTAATGCTTCACATATTTTATTTACGGCATCTTCATTAAACTTTTGATATAATAATTGCACAAATCTATCTAATTTTATAGTTTCATTGGCTTGTTTATCTACATCATTAAGCCAAACTAATCCCCATCGTATTTCAACTAATCTAACACCTGCTAGTACTATATCATTAGTTATCATTGTTACTACTCTTATCTTCTTTACTTTTATAAATAGATTCCAATAATACTTTATCTGATGATGTCTTAACTATCTTATTAAAATCAATTAAAGTTTTTTTCAAATCATAATTTTCTTTAAGATATTGCTTAGAATTTATCTTATATGTTACTGATTCTTCCATATCAGGTTCATTTGTTCCAGCGTCTATCTGCTTATTTTTAAGCTTTTGATTTATCATAAAGTGAGCTAAATCTTCTTCATTACCTAAAACATTAATTGTACTAGTTGAACAAATTAATGAAGCAATATCTGTAGGCATACCAAGTTTAACTAAAAATTGAAATTTGTTGATATTCGTCATACCGTTGTTTATTTCTAAAATACTTTTCAATAGTTCACCTATATCATTATATTTGCTAATTACATCAGCAGATACTTGAATAGGTTCATTTAAGCTTACTTCTATTTCTAATTTACTAACATCATATCCAGCATGTGTTAATACTTTTTCAGTAAGATCCATAATACCATTCAATAAACCTTTTTTAAGTGGTATTAATGTGCGTTTTAACTTAAGGTCTTGTGCTTCTAAAGCTTGAGCTGTTGTAATAACATCTTCACCAACTAAATATCCTTTAGGTAAACTAGAATTACGCAAAATTTTATCCAAAAAATATTCTACGTCCTCAGTTGAACTTAAATCAATATTAGATTCAATATGATCTACTTCTACTTTTTTACCATCGTTTGCTTCAGGTAAAGTTAAAATAGACATAGCACCTGGAATTTTACGTCCAGATTTAGCAGCACCCATATCAGAAAATACTGAGTTTAAATATTGTGCTCTAAATTCATTCATAAAGCCATAAGAGCTAACAATATCTACACCGTTAGGAAGAGGTACATAAAATACCAATCGTTGAATTTTAGATGCTCTAGATAACGCTAATAAACCTTCTAATGATGTTAATTGATCAAAAGCAGAACGCATTGACCACAACATAGATTTTCCATAAGGTTCAGTTATTTCGTCAGGTAAAAGAAAATGTGAAAATTGCCAAATTTGCCATACTCTCTTTGTTTGTTTAGCAGTAGTTTGTAATTTAGCGACATGTTTATCTTGATAATCGGTTGTATAGTTTATTGGATTATTAAATTCATCTACATTTACTTGAAAATACTTAGGATTAACACGAGTTATCACTAAATCTTCTAATACATCAATCTTTTTAAAGTCAATTTCTTTATCTTCTTGCCAATCTTCTAAATAAGGGTATTGTAAAATAAAACCATAATTACCATATTTTGCTAAAGATTTAGTAATATTAGGTAACATCTGATATATTTTATTTTTGTAAAATACCTTTTCTACTAGTTGTTGTGCATTTTTATTTGAAATTTTAATATTTAATGGATTTTCAATAAAACCTTGTGACAGCACTTCTGCTACGTATGTATCTAATATAAGTTCTATTTCACTAAGATTTTCAGCCATACTATCAATGGTTTTATATGCGCTTAAAAGTGTACTAAAATTACCGTCATAAAATGTATAAGACTGTAAAAAATCATCATATAATCTAAAATCATCACTTTTTAACGGTTTATACTTTTGAGAAACAGGAATAGATACAAATTCACCAGATTGAGTCTGTCCAACAGTAAAATTATGCTTTTTTGCTAAACCTTTTAATACGTCGAAAGAAATTCCAGGATTCGGCAGAAAAAGAGTATTTGTTTCTCTGTCATGAAAACCATTATTCACTACTGTTTCTGCTAATTGTCTCGCTGTTGTTTTAGCCATCATATATCCTCTTATATCTATTTCCAAGTAAGATTTATATAAACATCAAACGCATTTCCTGTAACACTGTCATTACAAGAAATTTTTCCAGATTTATAAGCTAGAACAATAAATCCTAAAGAATAAGAATCTGATAAAATCTGTTCTATTGGTTTTATAATCTGAATACCATCTGTTGTTATATATTTAAAATCAACCCATTTATTATAAACAAGACGACCACTTATGAAATTTAAAACTGGATATTCTTCTTCCCAATCATCTAAAACAACCGTATCAATTAACACGCCAGATGATGTATCTTTAATAGATTCAACTTCTAATACATCACCTCTACTAAACGGTTTATTACAAACTATACGTATACATTTACCACGTAGCCAGAATTCATAGCTATTATTTCCATCTATTTTAGATTTTGATGATGCATAGTACGAAATACAACGAAAAGGAAATGAAATGTTTTCTAGATTAGTATTCATTTTATTTTATCCATTCAAAGATTGTTTAACTTCAATATTACCGTCTTTGTCTCTTTTAGCAACAGCTACTTTAGATTCGTTAATCTTTTTCATAAGCTCTTGCTCATCCATTTCATCTAATTTTTTTTCTAACTCATCTTCTACAACTTCTTTTGTAGATTCAGTAATCAAAACTTTACTCATAATAAATCTCCTTTTTTATCTATTACTTAATTTCAATTGTATTGAATTTGGATTAAGCACAATTCTTTCACCTGTTTTTACAGTTTCAGCTGGAATCAGTGGTAAAACAGCAATCAATTCATATTTAGGTTCTTTATCTAAATCATCTGTTTGATATTTATAATACAAACCTATCCATTTAATCGTATCTGAATTTTTTGTCCAATCTACTTTAGCTTTATCCCATTCTATAGCTAATTCATTTCTTATCACTCCATTAATAGGTTCACCAAATTGAATTGGAGTTTCATTTATAGTAAACCACTTTTTAACTGGTTCTTTAGAAAAGCTAAAACTTTCTTCATCGAAATCTATACCCAAGCCAACATATATAGAAGTATCAGTATAAGTTTCATCAGCTATACCAAAGTTATTATTTAACACTGTATTTATGAATTTTGGAGATAACATAAAGCGTAAATCACTCATCTTTCTACTTCCTTTTAAATATCTGTTAAACTCAACTTAATTGCACCTGGAGCAAGCATAAGTGTTTCTCCTTTCAACGCTGTTTCTGGATTCGGTAACTTTAATACTATCAAAGGTTTTACTAATTCACCATTTTCATGCTCATAATCAAGTCTATCGAAAACACCAATCATTTCTATTTGTCTTGAAGCATCTGTCCAATTTTCAGTCGGTGTATTAAATAAAATTTCATTTTCATTATATATAACAGTATCTTCAGCTCTTCCGAAAATAGCACGAGCTCTTTTGTAATTTCCTAAAGGTCTACCATCAAATACTTCTGTAAAATCTTCAGTATTTACATGCGCACCAAATTGAGTTAATCCTAATCCAACATAAATTTCATTTTCTCTAAGAGTAGGATTTTCTAATCCAAAATATTCTCTTAAAAGTTTATCCATGAAATCTACTTGTAATCCATAAATAGCCATTATCTTTTATCTCCAAAAATTCTCTATTAATTTAGAACCGAAATAGCTGGGTTCTTTGCAGAAAATACTGTAATTATTTCTAAAGGTTTCATGTATTTCGGCTGTAATATTTCAGCTGAACTCAATACTTCTTGTAATAAATCACCATTCCACTCTAAAGATACAAGTTCAATAGTTGCTTTTTCTTGTATATCTGTTCCAACACTAACAAGTAATTTACCTTCTTTACCAAACTTAGTATAACCACGGTTAGTATTTAATTTATAGCTTTTTATACCACCATATTCTGTCACATCTGTTACTGTTAATGTCAAAGGTACTACTTCTTCACCATGTTCTGTTATATCAATAAATATAGGATTGTCATTATCATCTTTTAATTCAAATTCATCACCAACACTAAATCCAGCACCTTCATGAATAATATGTAAAGATCTGTCATCATAATACATCATTAATTCAACTTGTTCGAAGAACTGTGGATAATCAGGAGTTTGCTCCCAAATTTCATCATGAATAATCTTTTTAATTTTAGTATTATCAATAACTGTTCTAGGAAACCAAATGATTCCCCAAGCTCTTAAATCGGTATTTTTATCTATAATTAAATCATCTATACTGTAATCAAACCAAATTGTACCTTGAGCTGTTTCTATATTATTATACAAATCTCTACGAGCAGGTACACATTTTGCTACTCTCGAATATGTTTTACTATCAGATAACTGCTTAACTTCAGTACTTAATACCCACCATTCACGAGCTATTTTATATTCTTTCATATCATATTCATTCAATATAATACGACTATTTTTAGGTAAATGTAACTGAGATGGTATAATTACTTCTAAAGCATAAACACCTTCATATCCATCAGCAGACATTCCTTCATCACTTACTACTTGACGATATTCATTAAACAAAGGCATAACTGTTTCTGTAGTATCAATCCAATGTATATCTACAAAGTTACTATATTCGTCTACATTGTTTTCGAGAATATTACCGTTTTCATCAGCTGGAATTTTAATCAACACTTGCGTACCAAAATTAGAAAATAGAGCTTCATCCCTCAATGATCTTAAATATTCAGCTTGAGGACTTATTAGTGACTCTCTTAAATTAAAATATGAAAAATCTGTCTCTTTTAATCTAGACGAATTTTGTTTTTTACGCATGATAAATTATCTCGAAAAAATTCTAATAATAACTAGAACCTAAAATAATTTATACTTAATTTTTAATACAAATAAAAAATCTCCTGACATCATTATCAGGAGATCTGGTAAAACAATGAATACATATTTATTTTACATCATTGGAGCTTGCATCATGTTAAGATTAACTCCATTCTTTTCTTCTGGATCAACTGTAATAATCACGTTACTCGTTAATGCTACTGAAGCAATAGAAGAAGCGATATATACTGTTCCTTTTACTACTTTTGTAGGATCAAGTATTCCACTATCAATCAAATTAACAATATTAAGTGTACGTGCATCATAACCGATTCTATAGTCGTTTTTATTTAATACATCTTTCATTACCAATTCAATAGGAAGACCTGCATTTTCAACAATAGCTTTAAACGGAGCTTTTAATGCAGAAGCAAATACTTTGATACCTAAACTTTCGCTGTAATTATCACCTTTTACTTCATTTTCTACTTTTTCAGAAAGATAAAGCAAAGTATTACCAGCTCCAGGTAAATATCCTTCTTCTAAAGCTGCTTTAACAGACCATTGTGAATCATCCAACCTGTCTTTGAGTTCCTTGATTTCCTCTTCAGATGATCCACCTACCTTAATAACAGCTACACCTGTTGTAAGTGAAGCTAAACGTTTACCTAATTGTTCACGTTCATATTGATCATTTTCTTTTAATGCTCCAATAAGACCTTCAATAGAATGCACACGTTCTTGAATATCATTTTGATTACCATGTCCACCTGAAATAATAGTTTCATCTTTTTTGATAATGATTTTATCACACAAACCAAAATCAGCAGTAGTCATCGTTTCATATTTAATTCCAAGTGGATCATCTCCAACATTAGCTCCAAGATAAATACCCATATCACGTAAAATATCAAGTCTACGATCACCATAACCAGGAGCTTCTACACAAGCAATTTTCATTTGACCACCAGAACGAATAATGTTCATAGCAAGTGCTTGTGTAACAGAACTATCAAAACTTTCAGCAAAAATAACTAAAGGTTGACCAGATTGAATTACAGGTTGAATAATGTTAACTAAAGTACTAAAATTACTAATTTTTGAATTGCATAATAAAATTTTAGCATTATCAAATTCAGCTGTCTGCTCTTCATGATTATTAACAAAAAATTGAGAAGTCCAACCTCTATCGAAAGTCATACCTTCTTTAAATTCAAGTTTAATATCTCTGTCTTTTGTTTCTTCTACAAGAACAACACCATCTTTACCTACTTTACGATAAGCTTCTGCTACAATGTTACCAAGCTTTTCATCACCATTAGCTGATACAGTAGCAATATAGTTTAATTGTTCATCACTTGTAATATCTGCACTCATTTTATCAAGTTCTGAAATAACATAATCTTTTACTTTTTCAATGCCTTTACGAAAAGATGTACGATTTACAGCATTTTCAGATAATTCAATTTGACGAACACCACTATTGATAATAGCTTGTCCTAATACAGTAGCGCTAGTAGTTCCATCACCAATACTATTAAGTTGTTTTTGAGCAATAGAAATAGCTAAATCAGCACCAAGCTTAACTTTTTCATCTTTTGGAGCAATCTCTTTAGCTACAGAAATTCCATCTTTTGTTATAATTGGAAATTTATCTTCGCGCTGAATTACGACAGTATTACCAGCTGGACCTAAAGTAGATTTTACAGCATTAGCAACAAGATTTACACCTTTAACTAAAGCATCTTGTGCCTCTTTATTAAAATAAGCAGATTTACTCATAAATCAGTTCTCCTTTTTATCTTCATTTATAATATAACCATCTATTTCTTTAGCTACAATATCAGCCATGAAAACACGAATTAATTTTTCATTATTTAAAGTAACTTTAGTACCAGATACTTTAGGAAACATTACCTTATCTCCATTTACAACATTAGCTGGTACAAAACTACCTTTTTCAAAGTAACCTTCACTACAAGAAACTACTTCACCATACGTAAAATCTGTATCCAAGGAATCCGGAATAATAAAATCACCGACTTTATTTTCTCTTTCAATTTCTTTTACAAATACGTTTGGTCCTAAAGCAGTATAAATTTTCTTATCACTCATTTATGCCTCCTCATTGTTATTTTCTAAATATTCAATAATATCATCTTTATTAGCAATTAATGTTCCATCATCTAATAATAAAGTAGGAGTTTGTTTAATACCATACTTTTCTACTTCATCCATATTATCTTCTGCTAAAACTTCTTCTATTTCTATATTATTTTCTTGTAACCATTGCTTTAACATTTTACAAGGCATACAAAATTTTCCAGTAAAAATCTTCATTTATATATCCTTTTTTAAATATTTATTAAAAATGAAAGAAACTCATAGCTTTCGTATAAAAATTATTATTCTTTTTACGTTCTTTTGTGACTTTCTTCTCTTCTTGTTTAATAGAATCAATATCTTTTTCGTTTTCTACATTATTTTCTTCTGTTTTGTTTGACTGTTTATTTTCTTTTTTTACAGTTTTGTTTACTTTTTTAACAGATTTCTTATTATTTAGTTTATTTTCTACCATTTTTAAATCCCCTTGTTATATTAAAATTAACTGAACTTCACCATTTTTATGGACAATAGCGTTGGCATGTATCCAAGTGGTCATACCTTTTTGATTATAATTAACAATTAATTCAGATAACGTTCCTACATATATTGTTTTTTCACGTATCATACAACTATGTGTATGTCCAACAACACTTGATTCAAAAGTTTTATTATAAGCATTAGGACTACCAAGTGCTCCAGAAACACCACCGTCTCCATGCTCAGATAATTCTACACCACATATATTAAAACTTTCGTTTTTCGGTAAAAATTCTATATTATCGTTTAAACAATTATCAAATATGTTTTGTCCATTACAATATTTAATAAACAACTTAGCACCAATTATAGCGTTTTGTTTATCTTTTACAAATTCACCTGTATCTAACCATTTTTCAATAAAATTGTCATGATTTGAATTAACTATTCTAAATTTAACATCCTTATGTCTATTTGTAAAGCTGTTTAATGTATCTCTAACTACTCTAAACTCTTTTTCTAATGTAGAATTAGAATCATTTAGATTTTGAGCATTAAACAAACATTTGCCAAAATTATGATGACAAACACTATTCCAAGAAGCTACATCATGAAGCATTACATATTCAGGAGACAACTTATCGATTATTTTTTCTGTTTTATCTAAAGCAACATCATCTTGGTCTGGTAAATGTAAATCGCCTAATATCATTGCTGGAATCATATCTTCTTTTTCAACATTATTTTCACTGTAGCAGATATTTAAATCATAAAGTTTATCATTATTATACACAAGATTTCTTATAACATATCTGTTATGTTCTTCATTCCATTCTAATAAAATTGCTCCAAATTTATGATATTTAGAATCAATATGTCCAGCTACTGTATCTTTATATTGTGGTAAAGAAAGTGTACCAGTAGAACAAGCAATTCTATAAGCACTATATTGTTTATAAGGTAATACCTGTAGATATTGTTTGTTTGATCCTACTATAATAGTTTTAATATCTGTAGAAAGCTTATCAAGATTTAATAAAGGATTCTTTTGTGTAGATGGAATTAAAAAATCCTGAGCTATACAATCTTTATCCCGCTTAAACTCAAATCTAGTTGCTAAATATGGTTGTAATAATGCAAAAGTTTCAGCATCAAAAGTTTTATTTCTTTTTAATGATTTGCCCCATAATATACCTAATTCTGCTTTGTTATATGAACAATAGTTCAACAGTGTGTTAAAAAACTTTTCATTTATTTCAGAACCATCGTTTACACTAGTTATTACTATCTTATTTGTATTTTTCTTAAATACTTTAACTAAATTGTATCTATTAATAAGAATTTCAGCATCAGCTTCTTCAACAAAATCACTCCAACTACCCCAAATACTTTCTATAGTTGTAGATGAATATTTTGTATCATAATTTCTATATTCTGTTCTTGTTAACCTTTTATTAGCTAAACTACATAAAGTATTATATTCATCAATTATTTCTTGTCTATTTATACTCATTACTACGCCTTCTTTTTACTAGTTTTATTATTAACTTTCTTTTTCGTTTCTTTTTTAGCTAACTTTTCTTGTTTTGCTTTTTGCTTCATATATTCTTCAAATTCACCGTAATGCTTATCTAATTCTTCTTGTTCTTTTTTACGTATATCCAAATCGTCTTCTATAATAGCATCACATAAACCATATTTAACACATTCTTCAGCATTTAGATATCCTCTTTCATCGCTTTGAAGACTTAAAAGCTTTTCACGAGATAGTTTACCACCACATGCTTCTAAATATAAATCGATCATGCTTTCAGAATATTGTTTATTTTGAAGATACATCTTTTCAATTTCAGTATGTTTAGTTGTGATATCCCAAATACATCCAAAATGTATAAAATGACGAGAAATTTTATTTATATATCTTTCATCACCTTGAACAGCTATCATAGAAGCGGCAGATGCAGCTAAACCTAAAACAAACGTGATAACTGGAATATTACTTAACTTAGCGATGTTTATCAAGCCTATAATAGTCATCATTGTATTTACGTTACCACCAACACTATTTATAATAAAAGTTAATGGTCTTCCATGATTTTCTTCAGACATTATATATGTTGTTAAATCTGCTATCAAATATGCACAATTTTCATCTGTGATTTCATCTAACAGAAATACTTTATTGTTATACATGAAATTTCTAGGTGAATGATTCGTTAAAATATCAGTACTACCACTCCACACAGTAATTATACTCCTTTTTTTCAATTAGTCATATATTATTGAACTATCTATATGAAATTAAAATTAAATAAATATTTCCATTCATAAAATCAAATGTTCTAATATATAACTTTGTACAAACGTTAAAAACAGGATTTATTATAATGATATTACACGAAGGATTGTTTTCCAGCAATGAATCTATTCCTGATCACATGATAGATTCATATTTAAATGATTACCTCGTTTATAATTATATGCGTATTTATAACTTAATGTCAAAAGAACAAGAAGCTGATTATAAACGTTTATTAAAAGCATTATATACATTAAAATCTTTTAAAAATTTAGATGTTAAAATAAATCAATTTGTTACATCAGAAGCTAAAAATCAACCAAAAGAAAACGCTATTAATACAATGAATAGAATAGCTAAAGGTTTTGGTATACCAGATAAAGTTATGGATAATGCCATAAAAGATTTCAAAAAGAATGAATTAGGTGAATTCGTTTATGAAGAAGCTACGATAGAAAGAAATCCATATGAACCTGGTACAATTAAAGCTAATACATGGCGTCCTGGAAATGAAAATATCGTTAATGAAGACGAAGATGAAGATTGGATGCAACTGTGGAAAAACAGTAAACGAATAACAGTTGAAAGTGCACCATATATAAAGTTAAAAAATATATTAGCTGAAAACAAACGCAATAAAGATGAATCTTATGTAGCTTATGTAAAGCGTATCCAAAATTTATTTAATTCATAATAAAGAGATTATCGATGACAAAGCAGTATACTATTAAATCTAAATCTTTAAATAGTTTAAATGAAGCATTAGAAAAAATGGCTCTCAAAGATGATGTAAAGATTATTAGAAGTCCAATATTAGAAGCAGATGGTAATTTTTCTTCTATTGTTTCTTCAAATTCTAACAATTTTGATCCTTCTAAAATTAATTCAAATATACTTGTAGACAAACAAGATCAAGACGAAGACGTCATTGAAAAGAAAAATTCTCTTACTGCTAAAGTATTAGATAAAATTAAACAATCATTAGAAACATCTGATGAATTACAAGGTCTTTTAAGTGAAATCGATAAACTGAATAAAGATACAGATTATAATACTTGGAAAGCTAATGAAGAACAAAATACAGCTTATTTGAAAAGCAAAAATGCTTATATCTTTTTACAAAATGATAATATTTGTCTGTCTCATGATAATCAAGTAGAAATATTTAAATCTGTAAACGAATTACATGATTGGTTAAAAAAGCATAATTATCCTTTACCAAAAAGTATTAAACTTCACGAATCCGTATTGAATGAAGAAGATGAAAAAATAACAAAAACACAAAAGCATATAAGCTTTTTAAAAGGAACTTTAGGTAAATGGTTTGATATATTATATCCAAATACAGCAACAGATTCTCAAGGACATAAATTAGGTGATACATTTAAAGATACAAGATCTCAAGAACAAATCAATAAAGAAAAATCAGATGCTATGCTAAAACCAAACAGATTTGCTAAAATGTCTAGAGAACAAGTAAGAGATGTAGAAAGATTATCAGATTTAAAAGATCTTTATCCTTGGCTACGCAAAGAACCTGAAGATATAGTTAATTGGCCAAAAGAAAGTGTAAATGAAGATACCTTTGATACAAGTAATCTTTGGTATTTAGTATATCAAAATCCAACAAGAGATGAAACTTTTTATCTGAATGATAATTGGGAAGAAGGTAATCTATTATCAAATAATTTACAACAAGCATCTGCTTTTTTGAATAGAGAAGAAGCCATAGATACTCTTAAAACTTTATATAGTTCAAAGCAAACACAATATCCATTTAAACCTATACAAGAAAAAGCTTTAGGTGAATGTGGAGTTACATGTGGATCACTTGGACCAGCTGTACAATATACTGCTAAAAAAGAAGATTTACAAGAAGATGATCTTCAAGAAATGGGAAGATTAGCTAATGGTAACGAAAGATATGGTTATGGTGGTGTTAGAACTGGTACAGTAAGAAATACATCACGTGATTTATTAAGAAATGCAACTGGGTTAAATGATCAAGATAAAGATAACTTAAAAAGAGCTATAGATTCTCAAAGTAAGGATACTAAAAGACAAATAGGTTCAAAAAACTTATCACATAAAGAAATAAAACCTGATTTTTATGCTACTTATCCAAATATGTTTTTACAAGCAATATCAAAAAAACCAGGAGATATGCGTATTGTAGATAAAGAAAAATTTATTTCAGGTGTACAAGAATTAATAAATGAATTACCAGAAGATCTGAAGTTTGATCCTTTAGATTTAACATCTACTGATGAACAAGGTAATTTGTACTATAAATGGGCTTTAAAAAATCCAGGATATGATGAAGAAGAATGGAAAAAAATAAAACCAAAAAGAGATGCTTTTGCTAATAAATTTTATGAAAAATATTGGGATCCAATGTATAAGCAACAAAGAGGCTACGCTGTTGATTTACAAAACTTAGCTTCTATAGAAGATGAAGAAAAAAGAAATGCTTATGCTAAAGCTGTAGAAACAGAAATGCAAGCAAAGGACATATCTAGAAGATCAAAAACAGATGAATTTGGCAATACAAATCTTCTTACCGCAAAATATCCTGGTATAAGAAGAAATTTCACTAATGCTAGTCATAATAAAAATACAGAACCTTATTTCAACGAATTTGTAAATAATGTTGAAAATGATGAACCAGCTGAAGACTTAAGAGAATGGTTAGTTGATAATATTAAATACAACGATAAATTAAATCAAAATGAAAAAAGTTTATTGTGTTATGGTTTATTGGAATATTTTACAAAGAAAAAAGATTTTAATCCAAAAAATCCAGATGATGATAGCTATATTCCAGATTTAGAAAGCAACGATGGATATTCAGTTGTTAGAAACTTTTTATTAAAAAACAAAATAAAACCATTAAACACTATAGATTATTTAGATGATAAATATATTCAAAACATGGCTTTTGGTGAATCTACAACTATTTCTCCATTTAAACAACAATTTATGAAATATCTTAATAATAATCTTCAAGATATTACATTAAAAGAAGATGATTCTCCTGAAGATTTTGCAACAAATATAAAAGCTGATATGGATACTACAGCATCAGATGTATCTCAAAACTCATTAAATGACCAAGGAGATACTGATTTGAATTTAGACGCAGATTCTTCAATGGGAAATGAAGATGGTGAATCTGGAGTCAATTTTGGAGATATCAATATAAATGGTGGTGCTGGTGATTATGGTCCTGAAGAAGATGAACAAATGCAAGGAATGCCTATGGAACCAGTAGATGAATATAAAATTATTGATGTTTTAGTAAATGATGATAACAATGAAGATATTCGTGTTAAAGTTCAAAATTTAACTACTGGTGAAATTGAAACAAAAGAATTATCTGAAATAGATATTTAGAATTAGAA
>Ga0247611_10006156_pt1 | contig 15535 bp, 9 predicted proteins | sample 177DNAGHGhighgp2_FD_192422 | JGI IMG/M metagenome (GOLD analysis project Ga0247611, IMG submission 192422) | Sheep rumen microbial communities from Palmerston North, Manawatu-Wanganui, New Zealand - 1770 DNA GHGhigh gp2 | ecosystem: Host-associated > Mammals > Digestive system > Stomach > Rumen ...
GGGAGCATAGCAGCGAAACAAGAGGGTCACACGATGAATTTGTCAATATTTCAGATAAAGTGACGTTTCTCACCTCATACACAGAAACAAGTCGAACTTGGACAACTATTATGAAATATGCAGGTTAACAATCTATCGGTGTCTGAAGCACAACGATTGGCCGAGACCGAGGCTTGCCGCAAGTACAACTGCGACCGTCTCATAGATCCTCGTTTTGACTACCTGAATAAGGGCAAGCGCATTCTCCGTATTACCGTTGATGGCCGTCCTGGTAACTACAAGACAAGAAATTAAAGCATACGCAAAGAAATTGACATCAATGTAAGGCATTGAAAAACACAATTTCCGTGTGGGAGCAAGACTTTTTCGACACTACTCAATTTTAAACAAAGAGTCACTTCGCGTGACTCTTTTGTTATCTAGTATAGCGACGTATAAAGGTACGGAAGAAATAGGTATCTTCTAATAATCAAAAATAATGTGGATAACTCGGTGCATAAGCTAGTGGATAAACCGTGAATTATCCATAGGCCGAAAGGGAGATGAGGATATCCACGGAGTTATTTAAGCCGTTTTCAACACTTTTCCACTGATTCTTGCAGAAAAAAGATATAAAATTATTATATTTGCACCGAATTACGAAACTGTGGATAATTGACGGACATGGCTCATTTTCAGTCATTAAGCATGCACACTCCATGTGGATAGCTGAAAACCACGGGTGGAAAAACTAATATGCAAGAAAAAAAGCAGAAAGTTACCAACGAATGAACACCCCATCATACATATCATTCTATTTTTAAAAAAAGAAAAGAAAAAAATATAATAATAAAATGTGCAAAAAAGAATGGGTCGAACAGGGATTCATCAATGAACCCGTCGACGAGAACATGGACTTGAAGAAAGAGATAAGACGCCTGTGCGAAGAGAAGCAGGCCGTGATACTGGCCCACTATTACACCACGGGCGATATTCAGGAGGTGGCCGACTTCGTGGGCGACTCGCTCGCCCTGGCTCGCAAGGCGGCCGAGACCGATGCCCGCATCATGGTGATGTGCGGCGTGCATTTCATGGCCGAGACGTGCAAGCTGCTCTCGCCGGAGAAGATGGTGCTGTGTCCTGACCTGAACGCCGGCTGCTCGCTGGCCGACAGCTGCAAGGCCGAGGACTTGAAGAAGTTCAAGGACGAGCATCCGGGCTATGAGGTGGTGTCGTATGTCAACACCACGGCTGCGGTCAAGGCACTGACCGACGTGGTGGTTACCAGCGGCAATGCCAAGAAGGTGGTGGACCAGTTGCCGAAGGATGCGAAGATCATCTTCGGACCGGACTATAACCTGGGTTCCTATATCAATGAGGTGACGGGACGCAAGATGCTGCTTTGGCAGGGTGGCTGTCATGTACACGAGCGCTTCTCGGTCGAGGCTATTGCAGACTTGAAGAAGCGTTATCCCGATGCTGTGGTTATGGCTCACTTAGAGTGCAAAGGCCCCGTGCTGGCTCTGGCCGACGTGAAAGGTTCGACGGCCGACATGCTGCGGTTTGCCAAGCAGAGCCAGGCAGCACAGTTCATCGTGGCTACCGAGGCAGGCATCCTGCACGAACTGCAGCGCACGTGTCCCGACAAGGAGTTCATTCCCGTGCCGCCAGAGGTGAGCGAAGGCGGGGTGGGCTGTCATTGCAACGAGTGCCAGTACATGAAAATGAACACGCTGCTGAAGATCTATAACACGCTGAAGTACGAGTGGCCGCAGATTGAAATAGATCCTGCCATTGCCTCGGATGCCGTTAAACCCATTGAGCGCATGCTGGCGCTGAGCTGACTTTATATATATTTAGTTGATTTTTAATGAGTAAGAGACTGGGTTCCATATTGTTGCTGCTATTCCTTTTTGTGGATTGCGGCCAGGCTCAGTCTCTTGCTGAATTGTCTTCGTGTGGTTTGCCGGTACTGCAAATCAGCACGGAGAATGGCGTCATGCCTTCCTACGACATTGTCTATGCACCTGATGGCTGCTTAGGAGTGAGCATCACAAATAATGACTATGTGCCGGGACGAATGATGATGACACTGGGAAGCGACACACTCTATGACTCTGGCAGCTATGTTCCTGACGTATCGGGCATGCAGATCAAGTGTCGGGGAAACAGTACAGGTGCCTATTTGGCCCAGCATCCATACAGGCTCAGTCTGGTGAAAAAAGCCGATCTGCTGCGCCGCAATGACCCGTCCTTTAAGCACAAGAAATGGCTTTTGATGAGCATGTATACCTGGAATCCCACAATGAGTCATGCCGAGTCGAACATTCTGAATGTGTTGGGCACGTCGTTATGCAGGATTTTCGAAAAAGAATGGGTTCCTGCCTATGAGTTTGTACAGGTAGTGCTGAATGGAGCGTATCAGGGTATGTACTATTTGATAGAGTCTGTGGATAGAGGCCAGGGCCGTGTTGACATGGACGAGACGGGATTTCTTATTGAACATGATGTGTTCTGGTGGAACGAAGACCGGTGGTTCCGTACCGATCATCAGCGGAATACATACGCCTTCACGTTCAAATATCCCGGTAAGAACGACATTACAGACTTCTATCAAAATGTGGTTCATGCCTATATGAACGAGCTGGAACAGGTGCTTTATGCCGGTGGTGACATCAGTCAGTTTATCAGCATACCGTCGTTTGCGAAGTGGATACTCATACAGGACGTGTTGGGCACAGTCGATGCTGCCGGCACGAACAGGTATCTTTGCAAGTATGACATGGACTTACGATCGCCCTACTCCACCCTATTGCAAATGGGTCCGTTGTGGGACTTTGATTCTTCTTTCAAGAGCGACACGTGCAGTCATTTACATCTGTTTCAGGATTTCTACTTCCCCTGGCTTTTTAAGCGGGCAGACTTTGTCGAAGAATATGTCGGCCAATGGAATAAATATGGTCCGACGCTGATGCAACGACTGAACGAAGAGTTTGCCAGTGTGTGGGAAAAGTACGGTGAAACGTTCGACAAGAATATGGCGTTGCATAGGAACGTCTATCGGTTTGAAGGACTCAACAGTCTGAGAAAACAGCTTGATGAAGTGCTGAAAAAAGTGGAAAAGCGTGTCCATATCGTCAACAATATGGTTAGCGACATGGGCTATCATACTGCTGTGGGCAGTGTTGTTTCGGACAGGCGCATCAAGGAGGTCATTGATTTGCGGGGGCATCGCTATGCTGTGAATGACCTGAATGGGCTGCCTTCTGGTGTTTACGTTGTTGTTTATGACAACGGCAGTCGCAGAGAGGTGAAGAAATAACAATGCCTTTCGGCCTATTCCCGCTTGTATCCAACCATAAAGGGAAGATACTTGTAGACCAAAAAGACAATGACGGAGGACATGAAATAGACCAGGAGGAAAGCCAGCAGGATGTGCATATAGTCCAGACTGGTGAATCCTACCCGGTGGAGCAATGTACCAATGCTTAGCGGAACACCGCCGCAGATGAAGTAATAGACCAAGCTGTGACTGCCTGTCCACTGCATAAAGGGGATGGCAGGCAAGTGCTTAAACAGGGCAGTGAGCAATGCAATGCCAAGGAGGAGATCGGTGATGAACAACGGAAAATGGCTCACGATGATGGGACCGAGCACCAGTTGTACGTCATGGGTGAGTATAATGGCCTTGCATACTGCTACTAAAAGGGCAAGCAGAAGCACGAAAACGGGCTTTTCAAGCCATAGCAGGGCGTTTTCGTGCTTGTGGTAAAGAAAGCCCAACGATATGAGAAAAACGCCCAGTAGCGCTTCGTTTACGTGCCAGTAATTATATATATTATAGTAAGGTGAGAGGCTATTACCGAAAAAAGCGGCTAACAGCAGGCTGACGAGGGAGCAGAGACACAGGTAGGCGCTCCTACCCTTGGTGGCGAGCAGCAACGGAATGAACAGCAGCTGACTCATGATGAGTGCTGCAACAAACCATGAAGCCTCGCCGGTAAAAATCTGTATCACTTGCGATGACAATTCTTCCAGCTGTCCGTGGGCCATGGACTTTGGCACCACCATGAGCAGCATGAAGAGGAAATAGGGAATGACGAGATGGCGCACAAGCGACGTCAGTTTGTGACGGGCACAGAAGGGTCGCTCGCTGTAAAACAGATAGCCGGAAAGAAAGAAGAACACGGCCAGCACGTTGCCCACATAGCAGGCGTATGGTGTGATGTCGGTACCTGCATAGTACATCTCGGTATGAAACCAGAGAATGGCTATCATGGAGAATCCTCGCAGCAGGTCAATCCATCGTTTTCGTTCAATGGCCATTGTATGGGGTGATGACAGATAACTTGATCAGTTGATAACTGCTATTTTGCAGACCGTTCCCTTGTTGCCTTCTTTCGTAGCAACAGCCACCATATAGACCCCACTGGCCACTCGGCGCCCCTGGCGGTCGCGTACGTTCCAGGTGAAGGTGCCGCCGTTGCTGCGCCCCTGGGCAATGAGTTTTCCGCTGGAAGAGAGTATTTTCACGTCGGCATCGAGCGAGAGACCACGCACGGTGATGAGTCCTTCGTAGCCAGAGACCACCGGATTCGGGAAGGCATAGACCTCGTCTTTCTTGATTTCTTCCACGGCATTCGTTCCGTCGCTCATATAGGAACAGAGTCCCATGTCGGTGCCAATGAACACTTCTCCGGTCTCGCCATTGATGGCCAGTGAATAGATATTGTTGGAGAGAATGGAACTGTTGCTGGTAGTGAAGTGGTGTATTTCCTCCATATTGTCGGCACTGATGAGATAGAGTCCGCTGCCTTCAGTGCCCATCCACTTACGTCCGCCACCGTCGATGGCAATGCAGCGGATGTCGGCACCCGAGAGAAGATAGTCGGCATAGTCGGTTCCGTCGTTACGGGGCACTTTGACCTGCGTTACGGTTTCGGTCTGTCCAATATTCTGTTTCTCAATGACAAACGGACCTTTGTCTGTTCCCACCCAGATGTTTCCTTCCAGGTCCTCGGTCACGCAGTGCGGTCGATAGTCGGTGGTGCTGGTTCCATCCTGGTTGATGAGATTGTGGTAGGCATGCAATACCTTCTTTGTGGCAGGGTCATAGCAGTAGAAGCTGAACCCGTTCCAGTACTCATTGACAAACCAGATGTAGCCTCGGCTGTCGACAAGCAGGTTGCGCATGGCATCGCAGCTGAAGTCTTCAAACATGAATTCCTTCTGATGGTGCGATATCCACTCGCCGTCCTTGGTCAGTTGCAGCAGTGATTGATTTTTAGTAATGCTGTTCAGGCACCACAGGTTTCCCTCCTTGTCGAAACTGAGTCCGAATATCAGCTGGTAGCTTTTGTTCGTGGTGCTCTGGTAGGCCTCAATCATGCTGTTGTCGTAGCTGTACTGTTTGACGAATTGTCCGTCGAGAAATTCGTACAGACCCGTTCTTGCGCCCACGAAGAAGTGTTCCGGATTGCTCGGGTCGGCATCAATGGTCTCAACGTCCTTGTATTTTGTTCCGGTTATTTTGTCGATGTCGTCGGGCATGATGATCCATTCCTTGTCCTTCAGAATCTGTATGTTTCCCGGCAGGCTGAGGTCCATGGCTGCATTGAAGCCGCCGTTCACGGTGTAGAGCCTGCCGTGCTTGAAGCGCATGAAGGAGAAGTAGTTGTTCTTCGGTCCGCCCGGTTGCAGTGTTGAAACCAGGCTGATGTACTCCTGCCAGTCGCTGTTGTCTTTGTCGAAGATGCCTGCGGGTGTGCTGGCAGTGGTGGTCCAGTTGACGGGATCAATGAGGTTTTTGTTCATCGGTGCAGTAAGCATCTTGCCGTTGACGGTCTTCAGATAGATGTTTCCCTCGCTGATGCCGATGGACGAAATGTTTTCGTTCAGGATATAGGACTCGGCGATTTCCGCGCGTTGCATGTTCACCTTCACCACGCCGAAGCCGGTGGCCAGATAGGCATACTGCTCGTACATGTAGATGTCGTTGACAGTTTTGTCGGTAGTCATGGTCTTCATGTAGAGCGCGCTGATGTTGTAGACGTTGTCGCGGGCATCCAATATGTCGATGTTCTGGTTCTGATAGATAATGATCAGCTGCTGCGTTTGCTTGTTCAGGGCGATCATCGAGATGTACGTGCCGTTCAGACAGTTGATGTTATCGTAGGTAGTGATAGACTGGTCGTCCAAGTTGTAGTGATAGAGTGCATTGGAAGCGCGGACGAACAGTTTGTTGCCCAGCTTCACAATCTGCTGCGGTTCATGGTACGACAGATAGGAATGCCATGATCCTGTCTGTGCATGGACAACCGGGGGTAGCATGCCCAGAAGCAGCAAGAGCACCATGAGACCCTTCCGCAGAAAGTCGCACAGCTTGGCAGTGGCCCTGCCACGGTGGCTGATGGCATTCTTCTCGGCAGGGGACAGCTCGGCAAAGGTCTTGTCGTAGCCATTGGGCCGGAAGATAGGATCGTAGCCGAAGCCCCCTACCCCACTCCGCTCGCGCATGATTTCGCCCTCGACGATGCCCTCGAAAAGATGTTCCTCCTTGATGAAGGAACAGCCGCAGGGACAAGTATTCCTCTTTTGTATCAGCGCGATAACGGTGCGGAAACGTGCGTTGCGATGGTTGTTTTCTCCTAATTCGCTGAGCAGACGTGCCATGTTGGCCTCGCTGTCGTGGCTGGCGGCCTGGTCGTGCTCTTTGCCCATGCTGGCATAGCGTGCGCTGTAGACGCCAGGGGCGCCGTTGAGTGCATCGACTTCCAGACCGGTGTCATCGGCAAAGACATCGGTGTGATAGTGCTGCCACACGTATTCGGCCTTCTGCAGGGCGTTCTCTTCGAGTGTGGTGCCTGTTTCCGGAATGTCGGCGTCGCAGCCTATGTCCTTTAAGGAAAGCACCTCTACCCTATCGCCCAGTATCTGGCGCACTTCTTCTAATTTATGCTGGTTGTTGGTTGCAAATACTATTTTCATGACAGTTCTGTTCAGTTTTCATTTATTTTGTCATCCAAGTGCTTTACTTTCACTTTCATCTCATCGAAACCCTCGCCAAAGACGCCGATGACTGCGCTCTGCGAGACGAATGCCTTCGGGTCAATCATCTTAATGAGGCGGAACATCACGGTGCTCTCATTTTTCTTGGCCAGGATGCACAGCACTTTTCTTTCTTGTCCGGTGTACCAGCCGTGGGCATCGAGAATAGTGACGCCGTGGTCCATGTTCATACCAATGGCATTGGCAATCTCCTGCCATTTCTCGCTGAAGATGAGAAACTGCACGGAGGAGCGACGGCGGTTGTAGATGTAGTCGAGCATGAAATTCTCGATGAAGATGGTACACATGCCGAAGACCACCATGTAGGTGCGTTCAAGCAAGGTGCCGAACTGAGGGATGAAGAGACAGGAGCCGATAATGACGAAGTCGACAAACACCAGCACCGTGCCGAGCGACATGTTGTAGAACTTGTTGACCGTGGCGGCGATGATGTCGCTTCCGCCAGTGGATCCATTGTTCAGGAAGACGATGCCCAGTGACGTTCCCGTCATCATACAGCCGATGATGAGCGACATGAAATTCTGTCCCTCGCCCAGGATTTTCACCATCTGTCCGGCCTCGTTGCGCGGCACAAGTTCCTTCATCAGTCCTAAGAGGAAGGTCAGCATGAGAATGGCATAGATGGTCTTGGTCAGGAATTTCCATCCCAGGATGCGCAGCGCCAAGGCCAGCAGGACAAGGTTGACCAGCAAGTAGGTGTACTGGTTAGGAAACTGGGTGGCATACTCCACGATGGCGGCCACACCGGCCACTCCGCCCGTCACAATTTCGTAGGGCATGAGGAAGAAGGTGAAGCCGAATGAGTACAGAACGAGGCCAAGGGTTATGCACACATAATCCTCGACCTCTTTCAAGATAATCTTATGATTGATAGTCATTTACTTCATGACGATGTTCACCATACGCTTAGGGACGATGATAACCTTCGTGATTTGTTTGCCTTCGGTGTAGCGGGCTGTTCGCTCGTCACTGCGCACGGCCTGCTCGATGACGTCGTTGGTAGCGTCGGCAGCGAACTGCATCTCGAAGCGTGCCTTGCCGTTGAAGGCCACACCCATCTTCACCTTGCTCTCTACCAGGTACTCCTCGTTCCACTCCGGCCACTGGGCGTCGCAAACGCTGCCCTGCTGTCCCAGCATTTCCCAGAGTTCTTCTGCCATGTGGGGTGCAAAGGGTGCAATGAGGATGACCATCTGCTTCATCACGTCGGCATTCTTCGACTTGAGTGCCGAGAGTTCGTTGGTGGCAATCATGAAGGCAGAGATGGAGGTGTTGTAGCTGAAGGCCTCGATGTCTTGTGTCACCTTCTTGATGAGCTTGTGCAGGGACTTGAGCTCTTCGGGGGTAGGAGTGGCAGCGGGTGAACCGCTGTCTACACTACCGGTGACGAGGTTCCAGAACTTCTTCAGGAAGCGATGGCAGCCGTCGATGCCGGCGACGTCCCACGGCTTTGACTGCTCAATGGGGCCGAGGAACATCTCGTAGAGACGCAGTGTGTCGGCACCATAGTTGTTGCAGATGTCATCGGGGTTCACCACGTTATACTTAGACTTTGACATCTTCTCAATGGCCTGGTTGACGATGTACTTGCCTTCAGCGTTCATAATGAACTCAGCGTCGTTGAATTCAGGCATCCATTGGCGGATTTTGTCCACGTTGAGTTCCTTGCCGTTCACCGTGCTGATATCGGTATAGATGGGGTCGGCCTCTTCGCCTTGGTAGAAGTAGCGCTGTTTTTTGGCCTCGTTGTCATACTTCACGTCCAGAAGGTCGAAGCTGACATACTTCTTGGTTCCTTTCAAACGGAAGACGAAGCTTGACCATCCCTGAATCATGCCCTGATTGACCAGCTTCTTGAACGGCTCGTCCTCGCAGCTATAGCCCGAGTCGAAGAGAAACTTGTTCCAGAAGCGCGAATAGATGAGGTGGCCTGTGGCATGCTCGCTTCCGCCCACGTACAGGTCCACGTTGCGCCAGTACTCGTCGGCCTCGCGGCTCACCAGTGCCTTGTCGTTGTGGGGGTCCATGTAGCGCAGGTAGTAGGCGCTGCTGCCGGCAAAGCCCGGCATGGTGTTCAGTTCCAGCGGGAATACTGATTTATTGTCGATGTTGGAAACATCGACCACAGTGTCGGTCTTGGTGTCCCAGGCCCAGAGGCGGGCGTGACCCAGAGGCGGCTCGCCGGTTGGTGTGGGCTTGTACTCCTTCACTTCAGGCAGCTGCAGGGGCAGGCACTCCTTCGGAATCATATAGGGCATGTCGTCCTTGTAGTACACGGGGAAGGGTTCGCCCCAGTAGCGCTGGCGCGAGAAGATGGCGTCGCGCAGGCGGTAGTTCACCTTCACGCGTCCCAGTCCCTTCTCGGTGACAAATTTCTTCGTGGCGGCGATGGCCTCCTTCACGCTGAGCCCGTTGAGCGAGAATCCGTCGAGTGAGGTCTTTCCGGCCATGGGCGAGTTCATCACGATGCCTTCCTTGGCGTCGAAGCTCTCCTCAGAAACGTCGGCTCCCTCGATGAGCGGTATGATGGGCAGGTTGAAATGCTTGGCAAAGGCATAGTCGCGGCTGTCGTGGGCAGGCACGGCCATGATGGCACCTGTGCCGTAGCCGGCGAGCACGTATTCGGAAATCCAGATGGGAATGTTCTCGCCCGTGAAAGGATTGATGGCGTAGGAGCCTGAGAACACGCCCGTGACCTTGTGGTCCATCTGGCGTTCGCGCTCGGTGCGCTTCTTCACGTAGGCCAGATATTCGCTTACGGCAGCCTCCTGCTCGGGCGTGGTGAGCTGCTTCACGAGTTCGCTCTCAGGAGCCAGCACCATGAAGGTAACGCCGAAGATGGTGTCGGCGCGAGTGGTGAAGATGGTGAAGCTCCCGGCGGGAGAACCGCCGGGCACACTGGGTGCTATCTGGAATTCCATCTCGGTGCCCTCGGAGCGGCCTATCCAGTTGCGCTGGGCTTCCTTCAATGAGTCGGTCCAGTCAATTTCTTCCAGTCCGTCGAGTAGTCGCTGGGCAAAAGCGCTGACGCGCAGGCACCACTGGCGCATCTTCTTCTGTTCCACGGGATAGCCGCCGCGCTCCGACACGCCGTTGACCACCTCGTCGTTGGCCAGCACGGTGCCTAAGGCCGGACACCAGTTCACCATGGTCTCGGCCAGATAGGCAATGCGGTAGTTCATGAGCACCTCCTGCTTCTTTTTCTCCGAGAACGAGGCCCAATCGGAGGCAGTGAAGTGCAGTTCTTCCGTGCCCAGGGCACCGCAGTTCTCGGAACCCATGAGTTCGAAGTGCTCAATGAGTTTGATGGTGGGCTGCACTTTGTTCGACGAGATGCTGTAGTAGCTCTTGAACATACGCTGGAAGGCCCACTGCGTCCACTTGTAGTAGCCGGGATCGCAGGTGCGCACCTCGCGGTTCCAGTCGAACGAGAATCCAATCTTGTCCAACTGCTCGCGATAGCGGTTGATGTTCTGCTCGGTGGTGATGGCGGGGTGCTGTCCGGTCTGTATGGCATACTGCTCGGCAGGCAGTCCGTAGGCATCGTAGCCCATGGGGTTGAGCACGTTGAATCCCTTCAGCCGCTTGTAGCGGGCATAGATGTCGCTGGCAATATAGCCCAGTGGATGTCCCACATGCAGACCCGCGCCGCTGGGGTAGGGGAACATGTTCAGCACATAGAACTTTTTCTTCTTCTCGTCTTCGACTACACGATAGGTTCCGTTTTCCACCCATCGTTTCTGCCATTTCTTTTCAATCTCTCTGAAATTGTATTCCATATTGTTGTTTTTTGTTTTTTCTGCTGTTTTAGGTTGCAAAGATACAAATAATTTTTTATTTTCCATTGCCATTCCAATTTATTTCTGTAATTTTGCAGGCAAATATACATAATTATTAATTTTAAAACGATTTACTATGATGAAAAATTTACGCTTTATTCTTATGAGCATGCTTGTCATGCTGGGTGCATCGGCATTTGCCGAAGACATTATCTGGCAGGAGGATTTCTCTTCCTATGCCAAGGATGACGTGCCTGCTGGTGGAACGTACAACTATGTTTCCACAGATGGTGCAAGTTCAACGAAAATTTACCCAGAAGCACTTGCTGGTGGCGAGGCTCCTGAGTTGCTTGTATCCAAGAAATCGTCTTCTGCCGATGGTGGTACATTTACCGCAACCGTAAATCTTGGCGGTAAGAGCGGTGACATGATTCTCTCGTTCAAGAGCAATAAGAAACTGGCTGTTACCGTGACTGGTGGTACGCTGGGTGAAGCTGCAATTACCGGCAACGACTATGTCTATCCCATTTCCGGTGCCAGTGGTACGTTGACCATTAAGTTTGAGAATACCCTGACTCAAAACGCCCGTCTTGATAACATCAAGCTGTATCAGGGAACTGCCAAGAAGCCTGCTGGTCTTTCTTGGGGCAAGGCTTCGACCACTCTGACGCTGGGCGAGGAAGTGACGCTCAAGCTGTCAAATGCCAACAATCTGCCTGTCGCTTATAGCAGTTCAGATCCTACAGTGGCTACTATTGACCAGGCTGGTACGATTACGCTGGTAGCTGCTGGTAAGACCCTGTTGACAGCCGAGTTCGCCGGCAACGATGAGTATGAGGCCCAGACCGTGAGCATCGAAGTTACCGTGAAGGAAGCCGGTGGCGGCGAGACACCTGAATCCGAGGTCATCACCGTGGCCAAGGCTCTTGAGCTGATTGATGCCCTTGAGGGTGGCAAGACCACTGCGGATGCTTATCAGGTGAAGGGCTACATCGTGGGTGACCCCGACTTCCAGCGCAATAAGAACAACGAACTTTACGGCAACGTGAACTTCGATATAGCCGACGAGAAAGGCGGCAGCACCAAGCTCACCGTGTTCCGTGCCAAGAGCTTTGAGAACCAAGCCTTCACTGAAACAACCACATCGCTGCTGAAGGCTGGCGACCTCGTAGTCATCCAGGGTAAGCTGCAGAAGTATGTGAAGAATGATGTATCTACACCCGAGCTGACTAATGGCTACCTCATCAGTGTGAACGGACAAACCACCTTCATCGAGGCTGTGCAGGCCGAAGCCGTTGAGGCTCCCGTCTACAACCTTGCCGGACAGCGCGTAGAGAAGGCTCAGAAGGGTCTCTACATCCAGAACGGCAAGAAGTTCTTCGTGAAGTAAAGACAATTTGTAAGAAATGAAGCAGCGTGGTTTGTCCCGCTGCTGCATACAGAATAACTGGCACGGATAGGGCACAAGCGCCCCTCTCCGTGCCAGTTGACTTTTTCGCTTGTTCAGCGTTTTGCCGCAAAGTGTGTGGCATTTTGCCGCAAAACGCATTGCATTATGCGGCAAAACGTGACGTGATTTGCGGCAAAATGGGTGGCGTTTTGCCGCAAAATGCAGCGTCGTTTTGCCGCAAAACAGGCCACTATTTTGCGGCAAAACGCATCGGATTCAGAAAAAAATAGTATCTTTGCAGCGCGTTTAACCGAAATAACACAGCAAAGCAATCATGGCAAAGAAAGAAGGCAAGGAAATGACCCCCATGATGAAACAGTTCTTCGACCTGAAGGCGAAGCACCCCGATGCGGTGCTCCTGTTCAGGTGTGGGGACTTCTACGAGACCTATTGCGATGACGCCATTGAGGCTGCTCGCATACTAGGCATCACCCTGACCAAGCGCAACAACGGCGCCGGCGTGAAGGGCGACGAGATGGCAGGCTTTCCCCATCACGCGCTGGACACCTATCTGCCCAAGCTCATCCGGGCCGGCAAGCGGGTGGCCATCTGCGACCAGCTCGAGGATCCGAAGCTCACGAAGAAACTGGTGAAGCGAGGCATCACCGAGCTGGTGACCCCTGGCGTGGCCCTTTCCGACAATGTGCTCAACTACAAGGAAAACAACTTCCTGGCATCGGTCTGCTTCGGCCGTGCTGCCTGCGGTGTGGCTTTCCTCGACATTTCCACAGGCGAGTTTCTCACCGGCGAGGGTACATACGACTATGTGGAGAAGCTGCTGGGCAACTTCCAGCCCAAGGAGGTGCTCTTCGAGCGGGGCAGGAAGCAGGACTTTGAACGTTATTTCGGTGCAAAATACTTCACCTTCGAGCTCGATGACTGGGCCTTCACCGAGCAAACGTCGCACCAGAAGCTGCTGCGCCACTTCGGCGTGAAGTCGCTCAAGGGCTTCGGCGTGGAGCATCTGCGCAGCGGCGTCACCGCTGCTGGAGCCATCCTGCAATACTTGGAGATGACGCAGCACACACAGATAGGCCACATTACCCAGATTTCGCGCATCGAGGAGGAGAAGTTCGTACGTCTTGACAAGTTCACCATACGCAGTCTGGAGCTCATCCAGCCCATGCAGGAAGACGGGCGCTCGCTGCTCGACGTGATCGACCAAACCGTGAGTCCCATGGGCTCGCGCCTGTTGCGTCGCTGGCTGGTGTTCCCATTGAAGGACAAGCGCCAGATAGACGAGCGCCTCGACACCGTGGACTGCTTCTTCCGCGAGCCGGAGTTCCGCGAGCTCATCGACGAGCAGCTGCAGCGTGTGGGCGACTTGGAGCGCATCATCTCGAAGGTGGCCGTGGGGCGCGTGTCGCCCCGCGAGGTGGTTCAGCTGAAAGTGGCGCTGCAAGCCGTGCAGCCCATCAAGGCAGCCTGCATGCAGCTTACTGCCTCCGACGTGTCGAAGCGGACCGAGGCCATCAGGACTATTGGCCAGCGATTGTCGCTCTGCGAATCACTGCGCGACCGTATTGACCGCGAGATTCAGCCCGACCCGCCGCAGCTGGTGCAGAAGGGTGGGGTGATAGCCCAGGGCGTCAGTCCCGAACTGGATGAACTGCGCCGCATTGCCTATAGTGGCAAGGACTACCTGCTGCAGATACAGGAGCGGGAAGCTAAGGAAACTGGCATACAAAGCCTGAAGATAGGCTACAACAACGTGTTCGGCTACTACTTGGAGGTGCGCAACACCTACAAGGACAAAGTGCCGCAGGAGTGGGTGCGCAAGCAGACGCTGGCCCAGGCCGAACGCTACATTACGCAGGAGCTGAAGGAGTACGAAGAGAAGATACTCGGTGCCGAGGACAAGATCCTTTCGCTCGAGGCCCGGCTGTTCGGTGAACTGGTGGCCTCGATGCAGCAGTTCATTCCGCAGATACAGGTCAATGCTGCCCTGCTGGCCCAGCTCGACTGCCTTCTTTCCTTTGCCAAGGTGGCCGCAAAGCAACGCTATGTGCGCCCGGTCATTGACGACAGCCTGACCATCGACATCCGTCAGGGGCGACATCCCGTCATCGAGACCGAGCTGCCCGTAGGCGAGCTGTACGTGCCCAACGACGTGCTGCTTGACAACGAGCGACAGCAAATCATCATCGTGACTGGACCCAATATGGCCGGTAAGTCGGCGCTGCTGCGCCAAACGGCACTCATCGTGCTCATGGCCCAAGTGGGCTGTTTCGTGCCCGCAGAGGCCGCGAAAATAGGCTTAGTGGACAAAATATTCACCCGTGTGGGTGCCTCAGACAATATTTCGCTGGGCGAATCGACCTTTATGGTCGAAATGACCGAGGCGGCCAACATCCTGAACAATGTGTCGCCCCGCTCGCTGGTGCTCTTCGACGAGCTGGGCCGCGGCACTTCGACCTACGACGGCATCAGCATTGCCTGGGCCATCGTGGAGTATCTGCACGAGACTCCGAAGGCACGCGCACGCACGCTCTTCGCCACGCACTACCACGAGCTGAACGAGATGGAGAAGAACTTCTCGCGCATCAAGAATTACAATGTCTCGGTGAAGGAGGTCGACGGCAAGGTAATCTTTGTGCGTAAGCTGGAACGGGGTGGCAGTGAGCACTCCTTCGGCATTCATGTGGCCGAGATTGCGGGCATGCCGCGAAGCATTGTGAAGCGCTCGAACGTGATTCTGAAAGAGCTGGAGGCCGACAATGCCTCGGTGGGCAAGGCAGGCAAGCCCACGGCACAGATAGCCGACAGCCGCGAGGGCATGCAGCTCTCGTTCTTCCAGCTCGACGACCCCGTGCTCTGCCAGGTGCGCGACGAAATCCTGGGCCTCGACGTCAACAACCTGACGCCTCTTGAAGCCCTGAACAAGCTCAACGACATCAAAAAAATCGTCTCTGGGAAATAAGAGACGATTTTTTTAGTTGTTATTCCACCGGCAGCGTGAGTACGAAGCGGGCACCGTTGGTGTAGTCGGGGTCGATGGTCAGGTCGCCGCCCAGTTTCTGGGCTATCTTCTTGCTGACGGTAAGACCCAGGCCCATGCCCTGCTCAAAGGAGTCAACCTTATAGAACTGCTCGAAAATCTTTTCGCGCTGATCCTGCGGAATGCCTTTACCCGTATCGGTAAGGCTGATGCTGATGGTCATCGGGTCGGGCTGCTGGCAGTTCAGTTCAATGCTGCCAGCCTGCGTGAACTTGATGGCGTTCTCGATGAGATGCTCCAGAACCTGTTTCAGTCCGTTCT
>Ga0247611_10006157_pt1 | contig 15533 bp, 16 predicted proteins | sample 177DNAGHGhighgp2_FD_192422 | JGI IMG/M metagenome (GOLD analysis project Ga0247611, IMG submission 192422) | Sheep rumen microbial communities from Palmerston North, Manawatu-Wanganui, New Zealand - 1770 DNA GHGhigh gp2 | ecosystem: Host-associated > Mammals > Digestive system > Stomach > Rumen...
GAGGAATGAAAATCAAAAATTATCTGATTTTCAACCACTAAGCAAGGCGGCAAACGATGCTAAAAGGCAATATTGCAAAGAATGTATGAGAACAAAAACTAGATATGATGCTAAAAAATTAGGTTATCCAATGTCTTATTATAAAGGTGGACCAAATCATAATTTTGAAGAAGATGCTTGTATTGGTTGTTATTGGTATGATCCAATTGAATTTAAAAAACATTTAAAAGAGAAAAAAGAGGATAATCAATAATGACACATGTCTTTATAGTAAATGAGGAAACATTTAATATACATTTAAAATATATGTTTGCAGGAACCGGTAATAAACAATATGATCTTCCCATTCAATCAATTTGTAATTCAAATATAGCTGATGTGATTGAAAAAACATTGATAGGTATGGTAGCCGATATATCAAAAGTTCGTATTGGAGATAAAGTGCTTTTTTATGTAATGGGATGCAAAAAATTTTTTGGGGTTTTCGAAATAGCAAGTTGTCCCTTTTACGAAAATTTTAGTCAAAACCAAAATAATTACTTATATTATCCAGAGTTGAATAATAAGAATTTAACTTTTAGAGTAAAAATAAAACCGCTGAAAGTTTATCAAAATGGTATAAGTGAGCACAAGGCTCTAGATGAAATTTATCATATCAAACACCCATATGATATGTGTTGGAGTTTAATTTATCGTAAATTAAGCGGGAATAGAGGTTGTTCTTTTTTAACGGATAAAGAATCCGAGACATTAATAAACCTTATATCTTTAGAAAATAACAAGATTTCTGTAAACTATGATAATTATGCCTATGATAAACAAAAACAAATGATTATTTCAAATAATGTAAATTATACTTACAGTGGAGATACAACTAAAACTTTAGATGTATTTACTAGATTATGTCAAGTTAAAAAATCTTTCGAAGTTTTTTTGCAAGCATACATAACACAACATTTTGATAATGATACAACATTAACTCCATTATTACATAAAGGTGTAAAAACTTGGATTGGGAATGAAGTCGTTTGTAGTGTAGGTAAACAAAGAATTGATATAATGATAATTGATGAATTCAAAAAACGTATTAATATTAGAATAATTGAATTAAAATGTGATACACCAAGTGAAGATATTATTACTTATCAAATACCTTGGTACATAAATTGGGTTGATCAATATATTTCTCCAACATATAAGAAAAAAGTGCATATTATTCCAACCATTCTTGCTGCAAAATTTTTAAAAAATACTATCAAAAAAACTAATTTTATTTCAAAAAGAAATGCATTTAATTCTAATATTCCAATTTTAACAAATTCAAAATGCGAACCATTAGAATTTATTAGTTTTGATTTAGATCGAAATTTAAAAACCATAAAATTTGTTTTAGAACCTTAAAAAAGTGAAGACTATTTCTTCACTTTTTTGAATACCATAATATATTCGTGTTTGAATAAGTAAAAGTCATTTGCTAATGCTCTATAACGCCAAATTGCTTGTTTATTAGACTTTCCTTTTGTTTCATCGAAATTTTTAACTATTATTGCTTTTAACTTAAACCCTTTATATAAAAACAAATTCATACATTCAAATCCAAGTGGAGTTATTTGACCTTTTGAGTATTTGTCTCCAATTACAACTGCACAGTATCTATTTTTTTCAAGATATTGTGTTGTATTATCAATTATTTGACTAAAATCATTTAAAAAGATATCTAAAGTTGGAGCATTTGATAAATCGTTTTCATTGTCAGAGAACTTGATAATATCCCAATATGGCGGATGAAATATTATGAATTGTACTTTTTCTATACCTAATGGAGAGAAATGCCTTGATAAATCAATTTGTTTTGAATTTCCTATAATAACTTGTGACAAAATATTATTTTTATGTTCTTGTGATATTCTTTCATAAGCTTCTAATGCTACATCTCTTTGCAATTCAATACCAATCGAATTCCTATTTAATCTTTGAGCTTCTATTAAGGTTGTTCCACTACCCATAAAAGGATCTAAAACCCAATCGCCTTGTTTTGTATATCGTGTTAAAAGTTGATGTGGTATTTGTGGAATAAAATTTCCGTGGTAATGTCCACTATGAGCCCCAGAATTATCTCTCTTTTCAATTATCCATAAAGAGTCAGTTAACACATCTTCATAATTTTTCCATTTTTTAATATTTATATCATTATATTTAGACATTTATATCCCTTTTTACTAAACAATGTAAATATTCAATTGTTGTAGTTGCTTTGTTGTTACGATTGTTATCTGCTTTAAATCTTCTATATTCTTGTGTGTATAGTGAGTAATCTCCATATTTACTCATTATTTTTTCTATTTGATCTAATGTCATTAAGCCTTCATTATTATAACTCAAAAAAATATATTTAAAGTTTGCATTTTTTATTAGGTTTTCAAAAGCATCACAAACTTTTGACTTGACACAAAAATCACTTTTTTGTGATTGATAATCTCTTAAACCAGTTTTGCCTTTTATTATAGGATTGTCATTTTTTGCAATGGTTTCTAATATATGATAATTGGCACAATATTGTCTTTCATTGTAAGGTGGGTCAAGATATAAAATATCACCTTTGACCTTTTTTATTAATGTGTTTATATCTTCATTATAAACTTTACAATCAACATGTCCAATTGTATAGGGTAATGGAATTAATTTCATTGGTTTTAAAGCGCTTGCTTTAAATTTTTTTAGATATGCGCCATAAACAGATGCTGTATTTGCACATCTATCAATTGAATTGATTAAAGAACCTAATAAGAAATAATATTCATTTTCATTAATATATTGTATTCTTAGCCATTCTTCAAGTTTTTGACGAATTGCATCACATTTTTTTGCATTATCGGCAGTAAAATACATTCTTCTAAATTCTTGTCCTTTAGTGCCTTCAAATGTATAGTTGTTGTAAATAAATCCTTCTATTCCATTAACATTGTTTAATTCTTCTATTAAAACAATCATCCTGTCTTTATCAAGATTCCCATTGTTTTCAATCATATGTTTTGTGATAACATAACTGTAATATTGTATATCATTTGCAATTATAGAATATCCAAGTGACTTAAAATACCCACCAACACAACCAGTTCCAGCAAATAAATCTGCAAATATAATTTTATTAGGAGATTTTGTTTCATTATTTTTTGATAGAATGTTGTTAATAGAGTTTTCTATAAATTCTAACAAAGAAAATTTTGAACCAATGTAATTCATATTAAACATTCTCCCTTTTAAAGTTTTTAAATATTATCATTCATAATTTGGTGAATTAAATATTTTAAGTGATACTCTTGATATACTTTTTTTAAAAAAAAGCCTAAATCGGTTTCGATTTAGGCTTTTAGTGGTGCGATCGAGAAGACTCGAACTTCCACGACTGTTACATCACAAGATCCTTAGTCTTGCGCGTCTACCAATTCCGCCACGACCGCATACTATTATTATAATATAACACATAAAAAAAATCAAGTCATTTAATAAAAATTTATTAAAACTTATTTTTGATTTTAATATTGACAAAAGCCTAAATTTATTATATAATCTCAGCGAAATTGAACAAATTTCATTAAAAATCACAAAAAATTGTGTATAATAATAAAAAAATGCAACAAAGTATTAAAATTTTAGCACTTAAGTTTTAAAAAAATAATATATATTTTTTAAAAAAATTTTAAATTTAGTATTGACAATAGCTTTTATTCGTGTTATAGTGCAACAAATAGGAGGATAAAATGGTAGATAAAGATACATGTATAGGTTGTGGAACTTGCGTTTCTGTTTGTCCAGTTGGAGCAATAACTTTGGATGAAAACGGAAAAGCAAAAATAAACAAAGAAATTTGTATAAAGTGCCACACTTGTGAATCAGTTTGCCCAATGGGAGCAATTAAAATAGAAGATAAATAAGGAATTATTTTTATATGGAAGAAATAAAATCTGTTATTGAAATAGAAAAAGAAAAAATAGCGTTGGTTGAAATTTCTCCATATCAAGTTAAGCTAAGCCTTGCTTGGTATGCTCAAGATTCTTTTGAGGTGTTTGATGAATATTGTGAAAAGCTTATGCTTCACGAAGATATTGAAAGAGATGGATTTATAAAACCAACACAGGTTGCTCGTTGCAGAGATGTTATAAAAATGTATCGTAAATTATGCGATTCGTTTGGCATCACAAAATCTATTGCATACGCAACCAATGAAATAAGGTCTGCTAAAAATCACTATGGATTTTTAGATGAAATGGAACTATCTTCTGGGTTTAAGTTTAAACTTCTTAGCCAAGAAGATGAAACAGTTGCTATTCACACTGCAACAGTAAACTCTTTAGATATAACAAAAGGACTTGTTTTGTTTGTTGAAGAAGAACAAACAAGAGTGATTGGATATATTAGAAGAGCAGTTGTTGGAAGCCAAGTTATTCCTTTTGGATATGAAAATTTGTGTAAACTTTTTATGGAAGAAGGAAAGTTTTGTGACCAAGCAAAAGTTATTAAAGATTTTGTACAAAAACAATTTCAAAAAATTGATTGGTTTGGTGATATTGATTTATCTGAAATTCAAGTTATTGGTATGGGAGAGATTTTTGATATTGTTGGCAAGGTAAGCCGAAAAGGTAAAAAATACTCTCTTGATATGCCTCACAACTATAAGATGTCTCAGGCGGATTTTAAAAATGTTTATGACGCAATAACATCATTAAGTTTAGATAAAAACGCAAAACTTAAGGGTATTTCAAAAAAGAGTGTTGGAAGCATTGTTAGTGGTGTTGCAATTATATCAGCACTAATTAGCAAATATAATGTTCAAGAGTTCACGGTTTCAACATCAACAATTTCAACTGGAATGTTATTTAGCCACTGCGTTCCAATAACCCAAGAAAAGCCACTTCAAGATTTGCTTGGTTACAGCTTGGGAGCAAACCAAAAATTTTATCAAGAGCATCAAAAAAATGGAGCACATATATTTGAACTTTCAATGCTTTTGTTTAAGCAATTAAGGGTTATGCATAGGCTTTCAAGGCTATACATAAAACCTTTAAAAATTGCAAGTTATATGTATAATGCGGGTTCAAGAGTTAGATACACCCAAACAAAAAAAGATAGTTTGGGAGTTATTCTTCACTCACAAATTTATGGGGCATCACATAGAGATTTGATTTTGGGAGCATTTATTGCAGGAACTCAGTTTAGCGAAGAATTTTCACTTTCTGAATGGGTTAAATATAAAGATTTGGTAACCGATGAAGACTTACAAGCTGTTAAATTTTTGGCTGTTTTGGTAAGACTTGCAAGCTGTTTTGATGTTGCAGGCAAAGGATATGTTAAAGATATTGTCTGCGATGTTTTAGGCGACTCTGTTATAATGAAAACAATTAGAGAAGAAGATATTTCTTTCGAGTTAGAGTTAGCAAACGAAGTTGGAAACGAATTTAAGCATGTTTTTGGCAAAAGTTTGGAACTACTTTAATATTTTTAATGAATTTAGTTTTAAAGCTAAGTTCATTTTTTATTTTTTAAAAACAAAATTATATTTATAAGTTGTTAGTTTATTTAATAAATTTAAGGAGGGAATGTTATGAAAAAGTGTTTTGATAGCAAAATGTATGAGGAATTACAAACAAAAAGGATTTTGGATAGGGTTAATCAGTTTTCTGGAAAATTATATTTAGAGTTTGGAGGGAAGCTTTTTGATGATCTTCACGCAAGCAGAGTTCTTCCAGGTTTTTTGCCAGATGCAAAAGTTAGAATTTTGCAAAAACTTTCTAACAAAGTTGAAATAATAATGGTGGTAAGTTCAGCTGATATTGAACGAAAAAAGGTTAGGGCTGATTATGGCATAACTTATGATAATGAAGTTTTAAGGCAGATTAGAAGACTTCGAAAAATGGGGCTTGATGTTTCTAGCGTTGTTGTGACTATGTATGAAGGGCAAAAATCTGCTGATAAATTTATAAAAAAATTAAAAAGTATGGGTGAAAATGTCTATGTGCATAAAAAAACATTGGGTTATCCAGACAACACTTCGCTGATAGTTAGTGAAAAGGGATATGGTGCAAATCCTTACATAAAAACAACAAAACCTTTGGTTGTGGTAACAGCTCCTGGTCCTGGAAGTGGTAAAATGGGCACTTGTTTGTCTCAGCTTTATCACGAAAGCAAACAAGGAATTAAAAGTGGCTATGCCAAGTTTGAAACTTTTCCAATTTGGAATCTTTCAATAGAACACCCAGTTAACCTTGCTTATGAGGCAGCCACAGCCGATCTAAAAGATAAAAATATGATAGATATTCATCACTTAAAGGCTTATAACAAAGAGGTTACAAATTATAATAGAGATATTGAAAGCTTTCCCATTTTAAGAGATATTTTAACAAAAATAACAAAAAATGCAGATTTATATAAATCTCCAACCGATATGGGTGTTAATATGGCGGGGTATGCCATAATTGATGATGCTGGAGTTTGTGAAGCCAGCAAAAAAGAGATTATAAGAAGATACTACAAAGCTTTATGCGAAGCAAAACAAGGCAATGATTCAGGCGAAATGGCGGAAGTTATTTTAAATATTATCAAAAATTATAAAATTGATTTAAAAACAAGAAAGGTTATAGAGGCTGCAAAAAATAAGTTTAACCAAAAAGGAACTCCTAGCGTTGCAATAGAGTTAGAAAATTCAAAAATTATTTGCGGTAGAGAAACCAACTTTTTGTCTGCGTGCAGTTCTGCTGTTTTGAATTGCTTAAAAGACTTAGCGGGCATTCCAGATGAAATAGACCTTTTGGATGAAAAAGTTTTAAAACCTATTATGAATTTGAAAAGAGATTTAAGTGGAGATGACAGCCAAAAGCTAAATCTTTATGATGTTTTGGTAGCTCTTGCCATTTGCTCAACAACAGACAAAATTGCAAAAAAGGCGTATGAGCAGATAGACAAATTATATTATTGCGATGCTCATAGCAGTCATATGGTGTTTGGGGCAGATATTAACACAATGAAAAATTTAAAAATTGATATTTCAGCTGAGCCAGAGTGGAACATATAAAAAAGAGTATCATTTTTGATACTCTTTTTTATTATTTATTATGTTTTGCTTCATATTCACTACGCATTTTTTCAAAGTAGGCACAATCAGGAAGTTTTTCAAATACTTTTTGAATTATATCAGCTGCTTCATCCATTAAAGCTTTTGTGTGTGTTGCGGTATAACTTGTTCTAATAATTGCTTCACCAACAGGAACTGAAGGAGATATACAAGGGTTAACATAAACACCTTGGTCAAAAAGGTCCTTACAAGCGTAAAAAGTTCTCCAATCATCATAAGTGTTTATAGGAATAATTGGGGCATCGCTTTTTCTTATAGGAATATTTCTTTTCTTTAAAGCTTCACGCATATAGTTTGAAATATCTTGCAAGTTTTGAACCATTTGAGGTTCTCTTTTCAAAATTCTTAAAGCGGTTAGGGCAGTGGCAACATTTGCTGGTGGAATTGATGCAGCAAATATAAATGGTCTTGAATTGTGTCTAACATATTCGCAAACCTCATGTGTGCAAGCCATAAATCCACCCAAAGAAGCGAGTGATTTACTAAAGGTTCCCATAATGATATCAACATCTTTTTCTAATCCAAAGTGAGAAGCTGTTCCTCTTCCGCCTTCACCAAAAACACCCAAGCTGTGAGCATCATCAACCATAACTCTAGCACCATATTTTTTTGCAAGTCTAACAATTTCTGGCAAATTACAAAGTTCTCCACCCATACTGAAAACACCATCAGTAACAATCAAAATACCTTTGTCTTTTTCAATGCTTTGAAGTTGACGCTCTAAGTCTAGCATATCATTGTGTTCATATCTTAACATTTTTGCATAACTTAGCCTACATCCATCATAGATAGATGCGTGATTTTCTTTATCACAAACAATAACATCGTTTCTTCCAGCGATGGCACTTATAATACCCAAGTTTGATTGGAAGCCTGTGCTAAAAGTAACCACATCTTCTTTGTGCAAGAACTCAGCAAGTTCGTGCTCAAGTTCCATATGCATATCAAGTGTTCCATTCAAAAATCTAGAACCAGAACAACCAGTTCCATACTTTTCTATAGCTTTGATGCTTGCTTCCATAACTTCTTTGTTTGATGTTAAGCCTAAATAGTTGTTTGAGCCAATCATTATAACACGATGACCCTCCATATTAACAACAATATCTTGCCCGCTGTTTAAGTAGTGGAAATAAGGATATATTCCCATTTCTTTTGCTTTTTTTGCCACATCATATTTTGCACATTTTTCAAATAAATCCATATTATTTCTCCATTTAGTTTAATATGCATCTATTATACCATAGTAAAAATGGTTTGACTACTAAATTTTAAGGTTTTTATAAATATTTTTGTATAATTTGCACAAAATGCTTGAGTTTTTGTTTTTAATAATGTAATATAAAAATGAGGTAGTTATGATAGAACTTAAAAATGTGTCACTTAGTTATAACAAAGAATACTATGCTTTATACAATATAAATCTAAGCATACAAAAAGGAGAATGTGTTGCTGTTGTGGGTTTATCTGGGAGCGGAAAAAGTTCGCTTCTTCGCTTAATTGCGGGGCTTGACAAACCAGTTCAAGGCGAAATTTTGATAGATAAAGTGCCTATAGAAGAGGTTGATTTTATTTCTCAAGTTTCTGTTGGGTTTTTATCTTCAAAGCCAGTTTTCTTTGAAAATAAAAGTGTTTATAACAATTTGGCGTGGGCTTTAAAGATAAGAAAAATAGATAAGCAAAGTTGGGAAACAAAAATTGATGATGCCTTAAATGAGTTTAATATTTTGGAGCTAAAAAACAAAAAGGTAAACAAGTTAACAAAAACCGAAAAAAAATTGGTGCAAATAGCTAGGCTTATGTTAAGGCCACTTGATATACTTTTGTGTGATGATATAGGAATAAATCCAGAAGAAGAGAATTTTGAAGTTTTGTCTGATGCGTTTAAAAAGTTGGTAAAAAAAGATAAGAAGCATAAAGCGGTTGTTTTTGTTTGTAATAATTTTAACTTATTTCAAGATATTGCAACAAGAAAAATAAAGCTTGTTTCTGGAAGCGTTGAAGAAGATATAGGAGTTAGCGGTGAGTGAAATTTATCGAGAAAAACTAATAGAAGAAATTATTTTTAGTTTGCCTAGTCAAAAAATAGAGTTTTTAGAGAATGAATTTTTTTCAAGCAAAGGTTTTAAAGAATTTTTAAAAAATGAAGAACTGTTGTTAACTATTAAAGAGTTTTTAAAAAATGATTTAAATGTGTTAAAAACCAGTAAAAAAACTTTTATGCACAGAAACACTCTTTTATATAGGATAGACAAAGTTAAAAAATTAACTGGGTTAGATGCAAGGTGTTTTGAAGACGCTGTTGTTTTGGAAGTTTTAATCAATTTAAACAAAATTTATAAAAAAGATATTTAATTGTCTGTTTTTGTTAGGTGAGAAATAAAAGAGGGTTCAGGCTCTTTTTTTTCTGTTTTGGTTGTTTTGACTTTTAAAATATCTTGAATAGATGAAAAAAGTTTTATTAAAGCATTTATATCTATTTGAGATAAGAGAGATATGATGTCATTGTTTTGTGTGTTTTGATTGTTTTGAACATAATAGTTTTGGTTGTTGTTTTTATAATATTCTTCATATTGATTTGTTGTGGATTTTAAATCTTGTTTTAAGTTGTTGTTAAAATTTTCTTGCTCATAATTTGGCAAGTTCCAATAAGATGAAGAAAAATCTTCTTTTGGTGGATTATAATTATTTTGATTTTGATTGTTGTTATTTTGAAAAAGGCTTAAAACAAGTGAAATAATTTGTTCAAAATTCATAAAACTCTCCAATTGTTTATCAAATATATATATGAATTCATATAATGTTTAGTGAAAGATAAAAAAGGAGAATTTAAGATGAATATAAAAGATTTTTCAAAAACAAAATTACATAACAAACAAAGTGATACAACAAATTTAGATGACATCAATTTAGAAAAGGTTAACAGTGAGTATGGCGATTTGGTTCAAGAATTTATGAAAAGATATGGAAAGATGAGCGAAAAGCAAATGCTTAAAGAAATGTTTGATTTAATACAAAAGAAAAAGAAAGAAGGAACTTTTGATGCCCAAAAAATAAAAGAGGCAGCAAATGCAATTGCTCCATTTTTGGATGAAGAACAAAAGGAATATATGTTTAATTTGTTAAACTATATAAAGTAAAAATGCACAAAAAAATTGATGAAAATTTATTAAACATAGTTGGCGTTTTAAACATAACAAATCAAAAGGTTTTTTGTATTGTTTGGCTAAAAGATAACAAATGCGATTTAGAAAATTTTTATAAAGTCATAAAACGAGAAGATATAATAAAATATTTTTCATTTTTAAATGCTTTTGCCATAAAAACAGATAGACAAAATTTGCTTAAAATAGCAGAGTATGATTTTGTTTTGTATGTTTCAAGTGTTCAAAAAGCCAGTGTTTTTATGCAGAATTCCCGAAAGTTTTTGATGATTGATTTTTTGCATAAAAAAGGAATTTGTGGCAAAAATGTTGGTGTTGCAGTTATTGACACAGGATGCCATCCTCATTTGGATTTTATGCTTGGAAAAAACAGAATAAAAAAATTTGTTGATTTTGTAAACAACAAAAAAACGATGTATGATGACAATGGGCATGGAACTTTTGTTGCAGGGGTTTTGGCTGGGAATGGGTTTGTTTATAACGGGAAATATAAAGGAATTGCACCCGGTTGTGATTTAATAATATTGAAAGCTTTAGACAAAAATGGAGAAACCAAAGCGTTAACAATTTTAAACGCAATGGAGTGGATTATAAACAATAAAGAAAAGTTTAACATAAAAGTTGTTTGTATGAGCTTTGGAAGTGTTCCGCTAATTAAAAATGACCCACTTATGGAAGGTGCCAAAATTTTATGGGAAAATGGTGTTTGTGTTGTTTGCGCTGGGGGGAATGATGGGCCAAATAAATTTAGCATAAAAAGCCCAGGTGCTTGCCCCAATGTTATAACTGTTGGAAGTTTAAACAAACTTGAAGATTTTAACAAATTGTCTGTTGCGCCTTTTAGCTCTCGTGGGCCAGCTTTTGATTATATAAAGCCTGACCTTCTTGCCCCAGGAGTTGATGTTGTGTCAACATCAAATGATTTAAGTTTTTATAAAAGTATGTCTGGAACCAGTGTGTCAACGCCATTTGTTGCTGGTGTATGTGCTTTAATTTTGCAAACGAACCCTAAAGCATCGCCAAATGAAATAAAATCTATTTTAATGAAAAATGCGAGCTACATTTGTGAAGACAAAAATGCTTGTGGAAGTGGAGTTTTAAATGTTTCAAAAATATTTAACTAGATAGCCAAAAAAGATGTAAAAAAGACATTTTACATCTTTTTATTTTAAAATTTTTAATTAAATATAGGTTAAAATAATTTTTGTTAGGAGGCAGAAATGCAAGTAAATTCAAAAGTTATAAATCAAACATTATATTTAAGTATTTTAGGGGAACTTGATGAACATTCGGCATCATACATAAGGGGAGAGCTTGACCAAAAACTTTTAAACAATTTTTATAGGCAAGTTGTTTTGGATTTAAGTGGACTTAAGTTTATGGATTCAACAGGAATAGGGGTTTTGATTGGAAGATATAAAAAAGCAAGAGAAAAAAATGTTCCAATGTTTATCTCAAATCCAACATCACACATAGACAAAATTTTAAAGATGACTGCGGTGTATGATATTATGCCAAAAATAAATTAGGAGGGGTATATGAAATTTTTAAGTCAAATGACGCTAAAATTTGACTCACTTTCAGTTAATGAGGCTTTTGCAAGAAGTGCAGTTTCGGCTTTTTGTGTTCAATTAAATCCAACACTTGATGAGATAACAGACATAAAAACAGCTATTAGTGAGGCGGTGACAAATTGTGTTGTTCACGCTTACCCACAAAAGGTTGGGATTGTTGAGATTTGGGTTGGTTTAACAAGAGATTGTGTTTATATTTCAGTTAAAGATAATGGGGTTGGGATTGTTGATTTAAATCAGGCAAGAGAGCCATTTTTCACAACAAAGCCAGATGAAGAGCGGGCAGGTATGGGTTTTACTGTTATGGAAAGTTTTATGGATAATATTGAACTTTTACATAATGAAAATGGTGGGGTTGAAGTTAAAATGATTAAAAAGATAAAAGAAAATAAAATGATGGCAAAAAAGGAACAAAATGTTTGATGAAAATCTGGCACTTATTCTCTTAGCAAAAAATGGTGATAGCGATGCGAAAAATGATTTAATAAATCAAAATTATCCTCTAATTAAAAGTGTTATAAAAAGGTATAAAAACAAAGGGGTGGATTATAGTGATTTATTCCAACTTGGGTGTGTTGGATTTGTTAAGGCCATCAACAATTTTGATGCATCTTTTGGGGTTAAGTTTTCAACTTATGCTGTTCCTATGATTGCTGGAGAAGTGAAAAGATTTTTGCGAGATGATGGAACAATAAAGGTGAGTAGAGCATTAAAAACACTGTCTATTCAAATAAAAAAATTTATAGATTTTGAGCAAAATAAGGGTATAAAACCAAGTTTAGAAGAAATAGCAAGCCATTTTAATGTTGATGTTCAAGAAGTTGTTTTTGCTATGGATGCCAGCTGCTATCCCGTTAGTTTGTTTTCTTCAGTTGATGGAGATGAAGATAGTGGTTCCACGCTTGCAGACTGCATAGAAGCAAAAGATGATTTTAAACAAAGCTTAGACCATATAGTTTTAAAAGATTTAATAAAAAAACTTGATGAAAGAGAGCGAAAAATAATCATAATGCGTTATTATAGAGACAAAACTCAAAGCCAAATAGCAAAAGAGTTAAATGTTTCTCAGGTTCAAGTTTCAAGAATAGAAAACAAAGTTTTAGAAAAATTTAAAAAAGAATTAGAAGTGGACTGAAAATAATAAAACAAAAAAGAGCCTAATTTTTTGGCTCTTTTTATGCAACAAGTTGTTTGCCGTGGAACACAACAGCAACCGTCCCTGGTCCGCAATGTGTTCCGATTGTTGTTCCAACCAACTGTAATCTTATTTTTAGGTTTGGGCTGATTTCTTCTAGGAGCATCTTTTTTAGTTCTTCTGCATTCACAATATCATCAGCATGCATTATAACCATAGGGTGGTCTAAAACATTTTTTCCATATTTTTTAACATAACTAACAAGTTCTGACATTGCTTTTTTTCTTCCAATAGCTTTGCCAATTATCTTTAATTTTCCATTATCGGCGCAGTGAATCAAAGGCTTTATTTGAAGCATAGAGCCAACAACGGCAGTTGCGGCAGAGATTCTGCCACCTTTTTTTAAATGTTTTAGGCTATCAACATAAAAATATACTGAATATTCGTTTTTGTTTTGATTTGCCCAAACAACAAGTTCTTTGTGGGGCATACCTTCTTGATTTCTTTTGGCAACTTCATAGGCAAGAAGACCAGAACCCATTGTTAAATTTAAAGTGTCAATGCTATCAATTTTTCTTTCTGGATATTTTTCTTTTAAAGTGTTTATTGCGTCTTTTAAGAAATTAAAAGTTCCACTAACGCCACTAGAAAAGTGAACATATATAATATCATTGCCTTCTTTTAAATAAGGTTCAAAATATTCTATATAAATGTTAGGGTTAATAGAACTGGTTTTTATGTCTGCGCCAGCTCTTAGTTTTTTATAAAATTCTTCAATAGGGATTTCTCCTTTTGAATAATCTTGGTCATCAACGCAAATAGGAATATTTATTATTTTTATATTGTATTTTTTTATAATATCATCTGAGATGTCGCATCCTGAATCTGAAAAAATAATGCTCATAAAAATTCTCCAATCTTTAGAATAGTTTTCTCTTAACAGTAGAAATTAAATTCTACTATCAATAGAGTTTGTTATATTTTACAATATAATTTATTTTTTTGCAACTAAATTTATTACTATTGTTAAATAAAATTACATAATTTTTGTAATAAGTGTAAAGTTTATATATTTAATTAAGTTTGTCATATAGTTGATTTTTTCTTTTAAATAGTTTATAATTAAGCGATAACTAGGCTAAAGGAGAAAGAGTATGAGCCAACCAGAAAAACTTGATGAAGAATTAGAAAAAAGAAAATCAAATGTTTTTGAAGATAAAGTTTTTGGGGCATTGCACTTAATAAATTTGGCAGTTGTTCCTGGTGTTAATATAACTTGTGATATAACAAATGCTGATGAAATAAAAAATGTTCAAAAGATTTTTGATTTGGGTGGAGAGATTGTTTTGGTAACAAGCAAAACAAAAACAACCACGCCAATGCCTTCTGATATTTTTGAATTTGGTTGCTTAGGAAAAATTGATAAAATTTCTTTAATGCAAAACGGAAGTTTAAAAGTGAACATTCAAGGAAGAGAAAGGGTGAAAATTCTTTCTGTTTTGTCTATTAACCCGATAACTTTAAAAATAGAAAGAGTTCTTGAAAAAAATATTGATAGTGAAAAAGCTTTTAAAAAGATGAATGAAATAAGAGCTAGATGCAAATCTATATCAAAGTATGAACATTATTTTCCTATTGAAATAGAAAATCAAATTTTTTATAATACAATTCTTCCAAATCAGTTTGCTGATTGTTTTGTTCATTTTTTGATGAAAGATGTAACAGAACAACAAAAAATGCTTTCAGAACTTGATGTTGAAAAAAGGCTTGATGTTATTGGTGATGCTGTAAACAAATTTATTAACACCTTAACATGGAAAAAAGAAATTGATGACAAAGTTAATGACAACTTATCCAAATCTCAAAAAGAAATGTTTTTAAGAGAGCAAATGAAAGTTATCAATGATGAGCTTAATGGTGATGTTGATGAAATTGAAGAGATGAAAACAAAAATAAAAGCCTTAAACCTTCCAAAAGAACACGAAGAAAAAGTTTTGAAAGAAGTTAAAAAAATGGCAAAACTTCCTTTTGGTTCTCCAGAAATTGGATATATAAGGAATTTTGTTGAAACTGTTTTAGAACTCCCTTGGACGGAGAAAACAGAAGACAATTTAGATTTAAAACAAGCCAAAAAAGTTTTGGATGAAGACCATTATGCCTTAGACAAAGTGAAAGAGAGAATTTTAGAAATTTTGGCTGTTATGAAATTAACCAAAAAAGTTAGTGCACAAATAATTTGTTTGGTTGGGCCTCCTGGGGTTGGAAAAACTTCTATAGCAAGGTCCATAGCAAGAGCAATGGGCAGAAAGTTCACCCAAGTTTCTCTTGGTGGAGTTAGTGATGAAAGTGTTATTCGTGGGCACAGAAGAACTTATGTTGGGGCAATGTGTGGACGAATTTTGGCTGGTATGAAACAGGCAAAAACAATTAATCCAGTGTTTTTGTTAGATGAAATAGATAAACTTACAAGAGATATTAGAGGCGACCCATCAAGCGCCCTTTTAGAAGTTTTAGATCCAGAGCAAAACAATCAC
>Ga0247611_10006158_pt1 | contig 15532 bp, 6 predicted proteins | sample 177DNAGHGhighgp2_FD_192422 | JGI IMG/M metagenome (GOLD analysis project Ga0247611, IMG submission 192422) | Sheep rumen microbial communities from Palmerston North, Manawatu-Wanganui, New Zealand - 1770 DNA GHGhigh gp2 | ecosystem: Host-associated > Mammals > Digestive system > Stomach > Rumen ...
CTCCCACATGATGTGACCCAGCTCCTTGTGGATAGAGTCAACAGAGCGCTTACCCTTGATGTTGAGCAGACGGTCAAGCTCTGCATCCACCTTCTTCTCAGCCTCGTCAAACTCAGGACGGTCTGTGCTGACCTTCGGCCATACAGCCTGGTCGGCCAGATAGTTCTGGATGGTGTAAGGCAGCACGAAGTAACCATCGGCCAAGCCCTGCATCAGCGCCGAAGCACCAAGGCGGTTAGCACCGTGGTCAGAGAAGTTGCACTCACCGATAGCGAACAAACCTGGGATAGTGGTCTGCAGCTCGTAGTCAACCCAGATACCACCCATGGTGTAGTGGATGGCGGGATAGATCATCATGGGCTTGTAGTACTTCACACCGTTAATCTCGTTAGCAACATCGCCAGGGAATACATCCGTGATCTCCTCATACATCTCGAAGAGGTTGCCGTAGCGCTGCATGATGACATCGAGACCCAGGCGGTTGATAGACTCCGAGAAGTCGAGGAACACGGCGAGACCCGTATTGTTGACACCATAGCCCTTGTCACAACGCTCCTTGGCGGCACGACTGGCAACGTCACGCGGTACGAGGTTACCGAATGCCGGATAGCGGCGCTCCAGATAGTAGTCGCGATCCTCCTCAGGAATATCCCAACCCTGCTTGGTGCCAGCCTGCAGAGCCTTGGCATCCTCCAGCTTCTTCGGAACCCAGATACGGCCATCGTTACGCAACGACTCAGACATCAGCGTCAGCTTAGACTGCTTGTCGCCATGAACGGGGATACAGGTGGGGTGAATCTGCACGTATGAAGGATTAGCGAAGTAAGCACCCTTACGATAGCACTGAACGGCAGCCGTGCAGTTACAACCCATAGCATTGGTAGAGAGGAAGTAGGTATTTCCGTATCCACCAGTGGCAATGACCACAGCGTTTGCCGAGAAGCGCTCCAGCTTACCGGTAACGAGGTTCTTGGCGATGATACCACGAGCACGACCATCAACGATGACCACATCCTCCATCTCGTAACGGGTATAGAGCTTCACCTTGCCAGCATTTACCTGACAGCTCAGAGAGCTATAGGCACCCAGCAGCAACTGCTGACCCGTCTGACCCTTGGCATAGAACGTACGGCTCACCTGAGCACCACCGAACGAACGGTTGGCCAGCATGCCACCATACTCACGGGCAAAGGGAACACCCTGGGCCACGCACTGGTCGATAATGTTGTTGCTGACCTCAGCCAGACGATACACGTTGGCCTCGCGGGCACGATAGTCACCACCCTTCACGGTGTCATAGAACAGACGATAGACAGAGTCACCATCGTTCTGATAGTTCTTGGCGGCATTGATACCACCCTGAGCGGCGATAGAGTGAGCACGACGGGGAGAGTCCTGAATGCACAGGTTGATGACGTTGAAGCCCATCTCACCGAGTGAAGCAGCAGCAGAAGCACCAGCCAAGCCAGTACCAACCACTATCACGTCGAGCTTCAGCTTGTTCTTGGGGTTAACCAGGCGCTGGTGAGCCTTATATTCCTTCCATTTCTCAGGTACTGGACCTGCGGGAATCTTTGAATCTAATACTTTTGCCATAATCTTTTTCTGAATTATAAAATTAAAAGATTAAAAAATAAAAACTACTGACAGCAAGCGGCAGCAGCCTCTTTGCAGCAGTCAGCAGCAGCACCATCACAGCAAAGAGAAGGAGCGCAGCCGAACCAGAAAGCCAGTACCACTACGAGGAAGCCTAACATCAGCAGGGTGACATAGATGCCGCCAATCATCTTCCAACGGCAGAGCCATGTCTTACCACTCCATCCGAGGGTCTGCATGGCACTCCAGAAGCCGTGAGTCAGGTGAAGCCAGATGGCCACGAGCCAGATGATGTAGAGCACACTGAACACAGGATTCGAGAACGTCTCCTTGATCCATCCGAAGCCATCGGAAGGACTCAGCGTAGTCTCCATGCCCAAGAGTTCGGCAAACATCATGTTGTACCAGAAGTTGAACAAGTGGAGCAGAAGACCCAGGCAGATGATGATACCCAGGACGAGCATGTTCTTAGACGCCCACTCCACCTTGCCAGCATTCACCGTCGTAGCCACGTCGTAGCGGTTGTCGCCACGGGCAGTACGGTTCTGTGCAGTCAGGATGAATGCATAGACGATGTGAATCACAGCCAGAGCAGCCAGACCCAGTGTAGCCACAACGGCATACCAGTTGGCACCCAGCAATTCGCAAATCATGTTGTAAGCCTCGCCGGAGAAGAGCGCTACGATGTTCATGCAACAGTGGAATGTCAAGAACAGAATCAACGCTAAACCGGTTACGGACATTACAACCTTTCGACCGATTGATGAATTAAATAACCACATAATTGAATTAAATTATTAATAATTTGAACTAAAAATACTTGATAATAGGTATTGCACAAAACGTTTTAGGGGACAAAAGTAATAAAAAAAGGTGAATTACGCAAACGTTTTCGTTCTTTTTTAGTAAATTTGCGCCCAAAAACTGAAAAGTAATGAGTGAAAAGAATCAGTTTGTCCGTCAAGTAGCCGAACAGAAGTATGAATTCGGCTTCACGACGGACGTCCATACAGAAATCATCGAGAAGGGACTGAACGAGGATATCGTGCGACTTATTTCCCAGAAGAAAGGCGAGCCGCAATGGATGCTTGACTTCCGTCTGCAGGCCTTCCGCTACTGGGAGCAGCAGACCGAGCCAACGTGGGGCCACGTCCATGTGCCGCCCATCGACTACCAGGGCATCTCCTACTACGCCGACCCCATGGCACAAAAGCCCAAAGGCGACGGCAAGATAGACCCGGAATTGGAAAAGACCTTCGACAAGCTGGGCATCCCCTTGGAGGAGCGCCTGGCCTTGAGTGGCAACACCGCTGTCGATGCCATCATGGACTCTGTCAGCGTCAAGACCACTTTTAAGGAAAAGCTGGCCGAGAAGGGCGTCATCTTCTGTTCCATCGGCGATGCCATCAAGGAGCATGGCGATCTGGTGCGGCAGTACTTAGGCACCGTCGTGCCTTACCGCGACAACTACTTTGCCGCCCTCAACTCTGCCGTCTTCTCCGACGGGTCGTTCGTCTATATCCCCAAGGGTGTGCGCTGTCCCATGGAACTCAGTTCCTACTTCCGCATCAACGCCCGAAATACAGGACAGTTCGAACGTACCCTCATCATTGCCGACGACGATGCCTACGTCTCCTATCTGGAGGGCTGTACTGCCCCCATGCGTGACGAGAACCAGCTGCATGCTGCCATCGTGGAGATTGTCGTCATGAACCGTGCCGAGGTGAAGTATTCTACCGTCCAGAACTGGTATCCCGGCGACGAGAACGGCAAGGGCGGTGTGCTCAACCTGGTCACCAAGCGCGGCGACCTGCGCGGCGTGGACTCCAAGCTGTCGTGGACACAGGTGGAGACGGGGTCTGCCATCACGTGGAAATATCCTTCCTGCGTGCTGCGCGGTGACCGTTCACAGGCAGAATTCTACTCGGTGGCCGTCACCAACAACTACCAGGAGGCCGATACGGGTACGAAGATGATTCATATCGGCAAGGACACCACGTCGACCATCATCTCGAAAGGTATCTCCGCCGGACACTCCCAGAACAGCTACCGAGGCCTGGTACGCGCCACCAGCAATGCCGACAATGCCCGCAACTATTCGTCGTGCGACTCCCTGTTGTTGGGTTCCGACTGTGGTGCCCACACGTTCCCCTATATGGATGTCCATAACGACACGGCCATCTTTGAGCACGAGGCGACGACGAGCAAGATTTCCGAAGACCAGCTATTCTACTGCACCCAGCGTGGCATCCCCATGGAACAGGCCGTCGGGCTGATTGTCAACGGCTATGCCAAGGAAGTGCTGCAGAAGCTGCCGATGGAGTTTGCCGTCGAGGCCCAGAAGCTGCTGTCGGTCTCGCTGGAAGGCACGGTCGGGTAATCATTGACCATTGAGCATTGACCATGATGTATGCCGATGTCATTCTGCCCGTGCCCCTCTATGGCACTTTTACCTACAGCATACCTGCCGGTGTGGCTGTAACGGTCGGCATGCGCGTGTTGGTACCCTTTGGTCGCAACAAGACCTATATCGGCATCGTCTCCAGACTACATAGTGAGGCTCCCACAGGCTACGAGGTCAAGGCCATCGTCAAGGTGGCTGATGCCTACCCTATCGTCACCGACCTGCAGCTCCGGCTGTGGTGGTGGATTGGCGACTACTACCTGTCGCCCATCGGCGAGGTGCTGAAAGCTGCACTGCCAGCAGGGCTGAAAGCCGAGGACGGCTACAAGCCGCGCACGGAGACCTATATCCGACTGACAGAACAATACCGCAATATGACCGCCTTGCACATTGCGCTAAACGTGCTTTCAAGGGCCAGGAAACAGCTGGAGGTGTTTACTGAATATCTGGCATTGTCACATTGGGACGAGGTGGAAAACGGTATCGAGCCGGTCGAGGTGACCCGCGAAGAACTGATGAATGTCAGCGGAGCCTCGGCAGAGACACTGAAGCTGTTGGAGAAGCGCCAGATGCTGGAGACCTACGAGGTGGAGGTAGGCCGCCTGAACCTTGGTGGCGACTATCGTCCCGACCTCATCAAACCCTTGAGCGCAGCCCAGCAGGATGCCTATAACGGCATCTTGATGTCGATGATGAAGAAGCAGGTCACCCTGCTGCACGGCGTCACGGGTTCGGGAAAGACAGAAATATACATCCACCTCATCCAGCGCGCCTTGGAACACAAGGAGCAGGTGCTCTACCTATTGCCCGAGATAGCCCTGACGGTACAGATGATGCAGCGCCTGCAGCGCATCTTCGGCAACCGCTTAGGCATCTACCACTCCAAATATTCTGATGCCGAACGGGTGGAAATCTGGCAGAAGCAGTTGTCTGCCAACCCCTACGACGTCATCCTCGGCGCCCGCTCCGCCGTCTTCCTGCCTTTCCAGCGCTTAGGTCTGGTCATCGTCGACGAGGAGCATGAGAGCAGCTACAAGCAGCAAGACCCCGCTCCGCGCTATCATGCCCGCAATACAGCCATCATGCTGTCGCAACTGGCCAACAAAGCCAAAGTCCTTCTGGGCAGTGCAACGCCGTCATTGGAAAGCTATCACAACGCCATGACGGGGAAGTACGGGTTGGTGGAACTGAAAGAGCGCTATCAGGGCATCGAGATGCCTGAGATACAAGTGGTGGACACGGCAGACCTGACGCGCCGAAAGATGATGGCAGGGCCCTTCTCTCCTTTGTTATTGACACGTGTGCGCGAAGCCCTGGAGCGTGGCGAACAGGCCATCCTCTTCCAGAACCGCCGCGGCTTTGCACCCCAGATAGCCTGTAACCAATGCGGCTGGGTGCCCACCTGCGACCACTGCGACGTCAAGCTGACGCTGCATCGGCAACTGAACCAGTTGACTTGCCACTACTGCGGAGCCACCTACCATGTGCCCACGGAGTGTCCCTGCTGTGGTTCCACCGACCTGCGCACCCACGGCTATGGCACGGAGAAGATAGAGCAGCAGGTACGCGAGACGTTTCCCGAGGCCCGCATCGCCCGCATGGACTTGGACACCACCCGCACCCGCAATGCCTACGAGCGCATCATCACCGACTTTGGGGCAGGGCGTACCAATATCCTGATTGGCACACAGATGGTCTCGAAAGGCCTCGACTTCGACCACGTCTCGGTAGTCGGCATCGTCAATGCCGACTCCATGCTCAACATGCCCGACTTCCGCGCCTACGAGCATGCTTTTATGATGATGTCGCAGGTCAGCGGTCGGGCAGGTCGCAAAAACAAGCGCGGAAAGGTCATCCTACAGACCAAGCAGAAGGACGTGCCCGTCATCAGCCAGGTGGTACATCACGACTATACCGCCTTCTACCGCTCCATCATCGCCGAGCGCCAGCAGTTCCGCTACCCGCCCTATACGCGCCTGACTGCCGTCTACCTGAAGCATCGTCAGAATGCTGTCGTAGAGGCGGCGGCCGCCGCCATGGGGAGCCTGCTGCGCCAGTGGTTTGGCAACCGTGTGCTGGGTCCCGACAAGCCGTCTGTAGCCAAGGTGAAACAGCAGAATATCCGCAAGCTGTTGCTGAAGCTGGAGTTAGGTATTGACATGAAGCGAGTCCGCGACTATCTGTTGCTGGCTCAGCGTCAGATACTCGCGGACAAGCGTTTCTCGACGTTGCAGATCTACTACGATGTAGACCCGCAGTAACCTCTATTTGCCGTATTTCTCAGCCACCTTTCTGAAGCTCTGCAGCTTTTCGCCATAGCAGAGGTCGCCGCAGTCGCCGAAACCGGGGACGATATACTTCTGCTCGTTCATGCCCTGGTCGATGGCTGCACACCAAATGGTGGCATTCTCTGGCAGGGCCTGCTTCACCACCTCAATGCCCTCGGGGGCGGCAATCACGCAGCAGAGGTGAATCTTCTTGGGCTTGCCAGTCTGTAGCAGTGAGTCGATGGCTGCTGCCAGACTGCCGCCAGTAGCCAGCATGGGGTCGACGATGAGCAGCGTTTTATTCTTAACGCTTTGCGTAGCAATGTATTCGGTATGTATGCCTACCTCAGTATGCTCACGGTTGATATACATGCGGAAGGCTGACACAAAACCGTTGTCTGCCTTGTCGAACACGTTCAGGAAACCTTCGTGGAAAGGCAGTCCGGCGCGGAGCACGGTAGCCACCACCATGTCGTCCTTGGGCAGGGGGATGTCCAGCGTACCTAAGGGTGTGACAACGGTCTTGGGTTTGTAGTCCAGGGTTTTCGACAACTCGTAAGCCATCATTTCACCAATGCGCTTGATGTTATGACGGAACAAGAGACGGTTTTTCTGATAGTTCTTGTCGCGCAGCTCAGCCATATACTGGTTGATGATGCTGTTTCGTTCTGCAAAATTGATTACTTCCATGGCTTGATATTTTAAATTAATAACCTTTTTATATATAAAAACGGAGCAAGCTAAGTCTTTATTGTTTCATGTCTAACCTTATCTTCAGTTGGTGCTTCTTGGTCTTGTCGATGGTGTACTTCTTCAGCACGCCGGGACCGCACGAACTGTTGCCGAGCCCCATGACGGCACAGTCGATGCTGAGGTAGGTCTTACCCTGGTCCTCCAGTTCGTAGTCGTGGGTCTTCGAGGCGATGTACTGGGCAGCGTACGGCAGGGCGCTGAAGGAGAAGGGTTCATCGACGGCTTCTATGCGCAGCTTCTTTCCTTTCTTCGTCTTCAGTTCTACCATTGTGCAGTCCTCGTGGTTGCCACTGTCCTGCGGACGTGGATAATGAACATATTGCTCAGAAACCGTCGACTTCCACAAGCCAATAGGGCATGACTCTTTGCGGTCAGGATAATTATCCCAAGGGCCGCGGCCGTACCACGTCAACTGCTCATACTCTCGTGGCAGTTCAATAAGAATGCCAAGGCGTGGCAGTGGGGGCAACGAGTCGGGAATCTCAAACGTAAAGACAAATTCATTGCCGTCTTGTTCTGTAATTACAGGTATGTGTAATGTGTCGAGTCCGCAACGTTTCCAGTCCTTAGCCAGCCAGTTGCCGAAGCTCTTATCGTTATCTGTCGGAGCACGGAAGCATTGTGTCTTGATGGAGGGAACAAGTGCAATAAGTGCCGCCGATAGTGATTTCTTGTTTTTTGAGGGTTTAGGTTTGGCTGCAGAGGTTTCAGCAAATGCTTTCGGTCCATTTCCATAGACGGACTGTACCTCATAGTATTTTGGTGTCAAGGTGCGGTCGCTCATGACGATACCGTTCATGCAGAAAGCGTGCAGGTTAGGTTTGTCGCCGAAGTCACCACCGTAAAGCACTTTTTCTACCATCCTACCTCTTATTTCTTCTTTCACGATGATGCCCTGATCCACCCAGTCCCAGATGAATCCACCGAGCATACGGGGATGCGAGTTGATTTCGTCCCAATACTCCTTGAAATTACCGAGGGCGTTTCCCATACAGTGGGCATATTCGCTGGTTAACACGGGGCGTGGACCGCCGTCACTGCCTATCCACGTACAGCGGTCGCCCTCACGCCGGGCTATCTCCAGCAGGCGTTCCCATCGGGCATTCTCAGCACGCTCCCGGTCGCTGCCCTCGGGGATGCCAGGGTTCAGGTACTCCTGCATGACGCGAGGATAGAAACGGCTGATGACGTCTACCGTCGAGGGGTCGGGCGAGCCTTGTGCTCCTTCGTAGTGGACGGGACGGGTGGGGTCGAACTCATGCAGCCAGGCAGACATGGCGGCTTGGTTGGGACCATAGCCGCTCTCATTGCCAAGGCTCCAGAAGATGACGCAGGGGTGGTTCTTGTCGCGCTCAGCCATGCGGATGGCACGGTCCAGGAAGGCGTCGCTCCAGTCGGGCGTCGAGGCCAGCATGCCGCGCAGACCGTGCGTCTCGCAGTCGGCCTCATCCATGACGTACATGCCCATCGAGTCGCAGAGCTCATACCAGCGGGGACAGTTGGGGTAGTGGGCCAGTCGCACGGCATTGATGTTGGCCTCCTTCATTAGGCGCAGGTCTTGAAGCATGCGTTCCTCGCTCATCACGCGGGCGGTATAGGGGTCGTGCTCGTGGCGGTTGACGCCGCGTATCTTGATGGCGTTGCCGTTGACGAGCAGTTGCCCGTTCTTGATATTGATGGTGCGGAAACCAACCTTCTGCGTCACCTGTTCCACCACGGCACCCTCGGCGTTCTGCAGTTGTAGGCAGAGGGTATAGAGGTAGGGATGCTCCACACTCCACAGCTTGGGATTAGCCACCTTCATCTCCATGCGGTTGAACTTACGATGACCTCGCTGGGGGAACCACTCGTTCATACGGACGGCCTTATGCTGGAGGTCGAGGACTTCGTCGGTAGCGATGGTGTCGCAAACAACTTCCGAGGCACCATCCAGGAGCGTGGCAACGAGGTGATAGCCGTCGCCCGTCTCACCGTGATAGACAGAGAACTGAGGATTCACCTGAAGCACGCCGTCCATCGAGGCACGCACCGCCACGTCGCGAAGACGTACATCGGGGGTGTGGTAGAGCAGCACGTCGCGGTGGATGCCACCAAAGCGCCAGAAGTCCTGGTCTTCGAGGTAGGAGCCGTCGCTGTACTTATACACCTCGACGGCTATCTGGTTCACACCCTTCTGAAGATAAGGCGTGACGTTGAACTCGGAGGGTTCCATAGAACCTTGTGAATAGCCTACCTGCTGACCGTTTATCCAGACATAGAAGGCAGACATGACGCCCTCGAAGCGCAGAAAGGTCTGACCTGCTTGCCAACCGGCGGGTAGGGTGAAGGTGCGACGGTATTGTCCCGTGGGGTTGCGCTCCACGTAGGTCGTCCACTCCTTTTTAGGCTCCTTCATCACATAGGGAGGGTCTATCTTGAAAGGATAGCCTGCCGAAATATAAATAGGTGTGCCATAGCCGTTGACCTCCCAGTTGGCAGGCACTGCCAACGTCTTCCACTCCGAGGCATCGTAGTCCGTGCGCCAAAAGTCCTTGACGCGCTCGTCGGGCGTCTTCGTCCAGCGAAACTGCCACTGGCCGTTGAGCGACATCATGCGGTCGCTCTGTTGCTCGCCAAAAGGTATGAAGTAAGCCCGCGCCGGCTCGCGATTGATCTGAAGCACGTGATTGTCCTCCCAGTCGTGGTGCTCCTGGGCTTCACTAAACGGTATATGACAAATGATAAACGATAATATCAGCAGGACTTGTCTCATTGTACTTCCAGTTCTTTAAATTCTATATCCTTGGTGTCGATGTGCAGCGTATAGGTGCCGGCATTGATCTGGGTGCCCGTGGTGGTGGAGAGCATCTTAAACTTATTCGGCGTGGGTGGGAAGGACACCATGCGGTCGACCAGCACGGCACGCCTGGAGTCGGTGACGGTCATGCGGGCGGTGACAGCAGCGCCCGTGGTGTTCTTGTAGCGGAAGCGCAAGGCGTACTCCTGACCAAGGCCGGGGGTGATGACGAACGTCGAGCCTTCCTTAACAGGTTGGTAGACGGTAGCAGGGCGGGCTTCGAGGTCCTGCGGCAGCTCTTCCTTGGGCAGCTTGGCGATGGTGTCGGTGTCAAGGGCGCGCCAAGAGACGGCCTGTGCTGTCCGTTGCTGTGGCGCAGCGGCAGGCCCGACGCTGGCTACCGCGATGCCGCAGATGACGGCCTGTCCAGCCTTCACCTCGGGGAAGGAGATGCGCAGGCGACCGTCCCAGGCCTTGGCAGTGACGACGCGCTTGATGGCACCGCAGTAGCCGGCCTCGGCCCAGGGGTCGAGGTCGTCGATAACGGTGCAGTCGTTGACGGCGACGTCGAAGATGCGCAGGCCTTCGTAGTCGGCGGTCTCGCTGGCATCACGACCATGCCAAGGCTCAGCAAAGTATAGCTCGATGCGGTAAAGACCCGAGGTAGAAGCGCCGGGAATAATGGCAACGGGCAAATCCCACCACAAGCGGTGACGGCCAAAGCGGAAATACTGGAACAGTTCGTCGCTCTGGGTTCCGTGGATGTCGGTGGTGATATGGCGCTGGGAGGCCTGGAAGGCGTGGATGCCGGGGAAGTCCTGACCCCACGAATGGCTCAACAGGCTGTCATCGGCCTGCCACTGCTGTCCATACTCGTCGGTAAAGGCGTCTCCACCGCAGTTGATGCGGTAGAGGTAGTTGTAGCCCTCAGCACCCTTGACGAGGTCGCGGTTACGGTCGGCAGCGGTCTTGTTTGTCGTCATTCCATGGCGACCTACGGGAACATAGCGCTGACGGTACATGTAGTAGGCGGGCGTGGGTTCTTCCCAGATGGTGGTGAGGCCCTTGTAGTTGATGGGGCCTATCTTGTCGATGCGGCGCAAGGCTCCGTCGGGCTGGGTGCGGCCGGGGTTGTCGTGCGAGGCGAAGAGCCACTGGAAGTGGCCACAGATGCCGGGGGCGCTGGTGTTTGCAGCGTTTGTTGCGACAGAGTCGCAACCTACTGTAAAGGCTTGCTCGGCCAGGCGGGCCTTCTTCTCTAAGAGGGCAGTAAAGCTCTCCTCGCTGTACTTGGCGTCACCGTGCAGGTCGATGGTGCGCCAAGCACCGTATTCGCCGTTCAGCAGCTGGTCAGGGCGACGCAGCTCGTTGTCGTAGTTATCGGCACTGCCGCCGTAGGTGCCGCTCCAGTTTTGGATGACATTCCAGTCGGTACCCTCGCCGCCGTTGCAGGTAGTCACCAGACGCTGTGACGATGTAGTGGGGTCTAATTCCCGGATAAGTTGTGTACACTCCTGGGCAAACTCACGCGGCAGGACGCTCTCGTTCTGCAAGCCCCAGAGGATGATGCTGGGGGAGTTGCGGCGCTCTTTAATCCAACGAACGAGGAGTCGTTTGAAACTGTCGCGGAACTGAGGGGTATCGTACCAGATGTGTGCTGAGAACTGGCTCCAGAAAAGCATGCCCTGTTCGTCAAACAGCTGCTGATAGAGCAGGTTATGAGGCTGGTGGGCCTCGCGGAAGGCGTTGAAGCCAGCGTTGCGGATTTGCTTCACACGGCTCCGTATCTGTTCTGGAGTAAAGGCATGACTATTACCAAGGATATGCTCATACTCACAAGTGCCATTGATGAAGACGGGCTCTTCGTTGAGGTAAAAGCGGTTGTTGTCAGGGGCGGAGATGTCACGGTCTGTTGACAAAGGCCACGAAACTGAGCGAATGCCAAACGGCGTGCGCACCTCGTCAGTGGTCTTGCCGTCGCGCTTGACCATCGTAGTAAGGTTATAGAGATAGGGGTCGTCAAGGTTCCAACGATGGGCGTTCTCTATACGCTCCGTCATTTGGAGTGTGCGCGTCTCACCAGGCTGTAGTGATACTGCCGTTGTCTGGCGGAAAACCTGCTTGCCAGAAGCCAGCGTGAATTTGTTGACCAGCTCGATGGTCTGGGGCTGGGTGCTGTAGTTCCTCACTTCGGTCTCGATGAAGACGGAGTCGCAGGCGGTATTGTTCCAGATGTGGACGCCGAAGGGTTCTATGCGCACGTCGTCGGTCTCTACCAGTGTGACGGGACGGAAGATACCGAAGGGCTGGCTGCCTTCAGAGAACCCCCATTCCGACGAACAGCCGCCGCAGACCCACGGCGAGGCAGTCTGCATGGCGGGATGGTCGACGAGGACTTGCAATTCGTTCTGTCCGTTATGCAGGGCATCGGTGACGTCAAGTGTCCAGACGGTACGTCCCACCAGTTCCTTGGGATACTGGCGACCGTTGAGGGTGACGGTAGCGTAGGTGCCGACGCCCTCAAACTGCAGGAAGTAACGCTTGCCGGTGCGCTTGTCGGCGTTAAAAACCTTGTTATATATAGCAGAGCCATGCAGGTTGCCATGGCGCAGCTGACGGTAGCCGTAATAGTCGTCGAAGTTGTGGGGGACGTTGACGTTTGTTGCGACTGAGTCGCAACCTACTGTAAATGCCTTCCAGCCGTCGTTGAGGCTGACGAGGCGACGCCTGCCCGTGGGTTCGGGAGCAGGGAAGCGGACTTCCGAGCGCCCCATGGGGACACTGGTAGCCACGGCGATGCCGCGCTGCTGGGCGTTGTTGACGGCACAGTAGAAATGATAGACCACACCATCGTGTTTGACAACGTATGACTTGTGGGCAAACATCTCGTCGTAGGGCTTCGAGGGGATGATGAGGTCGGCACCCTCCCAGCACTGCCAGTGGATGAGGTCGCAGCTGACAGCGAAGGTGTTGAAGGCGTTGTAATTGCGGGTAGGGTCGTAAGCCTTGAAGTAGAACATGACGTAGAGGGGCTTGTCAGTGGCTTGTCCGCTGACCACGTCCCTGTCCATCCTGGCAATCTGCGCGTCGCCCGTGATGATGCCGCCCACCTCGTTGGCAAAGACGGGGTTGCCGTCATAGCGCGTCCACTTCTTCAGGTCGTTGCTGAGGGCGATGCCGATGCGTTCGGCTTTGAGGTTGTTCTCGGGATTGATGCCGCCGGCATTGTAGAACATCAAGAAACGATACTTCTTCAACTCCTTGGGGAGGGCATTTCTCATTTCTTTCATTTCATAGATGGTGCTCTTGTATTGCACCAGCTTCTCCCACCATTGTGCATCTTTGTCGTTGATGCTGAGCAGGGGCTTTTCTGATGACTGCCATTCATGGGCTTGGGTGATGTCGCCCGCAGTCCATGCCATGCCGATGTTCAACGGTTCGCGCACGGCTTCGTAGCCCGTGCCATGACCGCCGATGTAGGTCATCCAGTAGTTCTTCTTGTATTTCGAGATGCCGTAGCTGCCACCCCATGTCCAGTCGATGAGGGCAGGGAAACCGCCGCGCTGGTTCATGTCCCAGCCGTCGTCCTTATACGAAAGGATGCGGCCCTCCGTCTTCCAGTGCAATAGGTCGTCGCTGGATGCCAGCCACGTCTCGTAACCCCGGCCGTCGAGACCATCCTTGCCGTTATAGACGACGTAGGTCATCAGCCATCGGTCGCCCTCGCGGAATACCGTCGGACAGTCTATCTTGTGGTAGTTGTCGGTGGGTGCGACGACGAGGCCGTACTTATAGGGCGTGCGTACCTCGTCGTAGATGCGCTGCATGTCTTGCTGACTGATGTTGTCAGCCTGTAAAGGTAAAAAGGTAAAAAGGTAAAAAAGTAAAACACTCCATACCCTCATGTCTTTCTGCATATTTTCAGTCTTTCTCATTGCGTTATTTTTTACTCTTTTACCTTTTTACTTTTTTACCTTTGAAAGAGCCAGTCAACCTCGGTCGAGGGACCGTTGAGGCCGCAGTCACGAGGGGTGATGTCGTCAGAGGTAAAGCCTGCCACCATCAGGATGCCCTTGGGCAGGCGGAGGGTGTGTCTACCGGCAGGGAGACTATAGGCGTGGATGTTTACTTTGGGCATCTGTACCATGCTGATGGCATTGGTCAGCACGGGTTCTGCCTGTCCGTACTCGTTACCTGTGGCATCAATCTCTAACTTCGGTGCCTTGGCCCACTTGGAATCATCATCCTTGAAGAGGCCGACAAGCACCTTGACGGGCTCTTCGCTCTCAAACTCGATGGTTGTACCGACGATGCGCGTCGTGTCGCGATTCAGCACAAGGGCCTGAAGGCCGACGAGTTCAGGAGCAATGGAGTCGACGGGCGTGTCGGTGCGGTTCTCGAAGAGAATGGCACCCTTCTCTAAAGTTAAGTGTTTAGAGTTCAGAGGGAATTTAACGTTAGCGGGCTTTAAAGGACGGACGAGGACATCGTTCTGAGCTACAGGGTGCTTCAGCTTTTCGATATTCTCCTTGAAGGCATCGAGCTCAGCCTGATAGACCACGGCCAGTTCGCCCCACGTCTTCATCTTGCCGTTGTCCCCACCCACGGGGATGCGGCGTTGCGCTGTCTGCATCGAGTTGGCATAAAGGTAGTTTTGATCTGCCAATGCTGTCAGTGCATTCCAGTGTTTCAAGCTGTTCTCCATGAGAGGGACGGCTGCGTCAAGATACTTCGTGTCCTGCGTCCATTTATAGTTGAGCACTTGCTGGGCGGCCAGCACTTTATCTCTGAATGCACTGGCAAAACGCAAGTAGCACTCCATGTCGTCTCTTACCCTACGCAGCTCATCAGCATGTCTTGTGGCCTTGCCAATCACGTAAGTCATGGCTTTGGCAGCCTTCATACCATGGTCAACGCACTCGTTGACGATATCTAAGGGCAATTCGCCCTTGTGAGGCTGTCCCTTGTAATCCTTCTCAACGTATTCAATCAGTTTCTCGCCCTCGGGACCGCAACTCTCGTAGAAGCCCGGGTAAATGGTGTACTTGTACGGGTTCACCAGTTCGCCCATGGTCATGCCCAAGAGCAGCGTCTGGCGGTTGCCCTCGGTGATGCCGAAGCGGCGCAGCAGTTTAGGGGCTATCTCACCCGCCTCGTCGTAGGCGTTCAGCAGATGGTTGGCAGCAATGGTGTCGATGCCGAAATAGTCGGCGAGGACGCGCTTCCAATAAGAACGCTCGTTATTTCCGACGGCAAAACCGTCGGACACACTTTCACGCTGGTCGTTCCAAGCATAGCGGCCCCAGGCTTGGTACCACATCCAGTCGCGGTCGAGCTGGAGGAGTCGCTGACCGTCGGGGAGCTTGTCAGCGGTGTAAGGCCAGTCCCAGTAGGATGCCTGCGGGTAGAGATGCAGGCCCTTGGAGTGGTGCACGCGGTGCATGGCCTGGACGGTCTTCTGGATGAAGGCGGGCGACGACCAGCGCCAGGGTTCGAGGTTGGCGAGGATATGGACGTTGTCGATATGTACGGGTGCGGCAGCAGCCAGCTGGCGGTGCGTCTCGCCCCACGGGCCGCCGGGCTCGTATGTGGTCAGACTCTCACCCGTGTACTTCGACATGGTGTAGATGTTGGGATAGAGGGGCAGGGACTCCTTCAGCACCAAGGGACCGTCGGTGTCGTGGGAGCGCAGCACAACGGGCGGGATGTCCGTACGTCCGCTGGCCTTCAGGCCGT
>Ga0247611_10006159_pt1 | contig 15531 bp, 6 predicted proteins | sample 177DNAGHGhighgp2_FD_192422 | JGI IMG/M metagenome (GOLD analysis project Ga0247611, IMG submission 192422) | Sheep rumen microbial communities from Palmerston North, Manawatu-Wanganui, New Zealand - 1770 DNA GHGhigh gp2 | ecosystem: Host-associated > Mammals > Digestive system > Stomach > Rumen ...
TAATATCTGCAAGGAGCATCATACCGCTGTACGCATAGGTGTGAATCATGGTTCTTTGTCCGATCGTATCATGAGCCGCTACGGCGATACGCCGGAAGGCATAGTAGAGAGCTGTATGGAGTTCCTGCGCATCTTCCGTCGCGAACAGTTCAGCGATGTCGTCATCTCCATCAAGGCCTCGAATACGGTTGTGATGGTCACCACCGTCCGCCTGTTGGTCAAAACGATGGACCAAGAAGGCATGCACTATCCGCTACACCTAGGAGTCACCGAGGCTGGCGAAGGGGAAGACGGTCGCATCAAGTCGGCTGTAGGCATTGGTGCTTTACTGACCGAAGGCATTGGCGACACCATCCGTGTCTCACTCTCCGAAGAGCCCGAATGCGAGATTCCTGTCGCCCGCAAACTAGTCGACCTTATCCCTGAATGTACGAAATTACGCGCTGAGGCAGAGGCCAGCATCAAGGACGATACCATCACCATCACTCTCGATGCCCCCGATTGGGAAACCTTTCAGCTCAAGGCTGCGATGTCCGTTGGTGCCCTGCTCATCGACCGTAAAGCCACAAAGCTTGAACTTTGTGCCGAGCGGTTTTCCCGCTCAGATCTCAACTCTCTCTCTGATGCCATCCTTCAGGCCGCCCGTATCAAATTCACTAAGACCGAATATATTTCCTGCCCTGGCTGCGGTCGCACACTTTACAATCTGCAGGAGACCATCGCCCGAATCAAGGCGGCCACCAAAGATTTAGTTGGTTTGAAGATTGGCATCATGGGCTGTATCGTCAATGGTCCTGGTGAAATGGCCGATGCCGATTATGGCTATGTCGGTGCCGGTCGCGGCAAGATCTCGCTCTACAAAGCCAAGGAGTGTATAGAGAAGAATATTCCCGAGGCTGAGGCTGTCGACCGATTATTAGAACTGATTCGCAAAGACCGTGGTATGTAATGATTGAGGCAGGAAAAAGATTAAAAAAACTAAAAAAAGTCCGATTCTTTGCCCAAAAACATGGCTATTTGAAAAAATTAACCTAACTTTGTCACGACTATTGAGTAGACTTATACAATCAATCTTTAATTAATAACTAATTTAAAAACGAATTTATGAAAAAGAATTTTTTGTGGATGGCGGCAGCCATCATGACTTGCGGACTTGCATTTACAGCTTGTGCTGTTGATGACAATCCAAATCCAGACCCCACGTATCCTTTTGACGTTGAGGAATATTGGAACAAAACTACCTCAGTAATAGATTTTGAGGATGATGTTACGCCATTTATCGGTGACAGCCGTATTACTGTAGGTGTAGGAACCGTTGAGGGCTGGGACTCTAAGGTTGCCACTTTCCAAGGTGCCAAGAATGCTCAGAATGGTTATAGCTTTGCTCATTATGATTTCACTGAGAAAGTACAGAAGGCTGCCATTTCTATCGTAACTTTCGATATGTATAATGTTCAGGGTAGCCGCAGTATCGTTACTATAGGCGATGCTTTGGTTCGTACAAATGGCGTTGGTGCCGGTTGTGGTAAGATGGCATATGGCTCGAAGGGCGCTATCTTCCGCATTGGTTCAGACAAGAACAATGCCTTTATCTGTGGAACGAACTATTCTCAAGCCCTCCTTTGCAACAAGTGGTTAAAAGTTGCTGTTAAGGTTTACAATTTCGATCGTCAAGTTGAGTGGACTGTCATGGAAGGTGATGAGATTATTGCTCAGAGTGGTATCACCGAAGGTGAGGGAGAAGAGGCTGTATTCACTCCTGGAAAGGTTGACTATTGGCAGGCTGATGCCAATGAGGGTACTCAGATTGACCTCTTTGGTTGTATAAATAATAGCACCAATACTTACATTGACAATCTGACAATCACTAACGCAGAGGATCCTGAAGTTAAGTTTGTAGATTACAAGATTCGCTATGTGGATGCGGAGGGTAAGGACTTAAAGGAGCCTCGTATTGTCAATGGTCGCGAGGGTACTGATCCTGTGCTGCTGGCTACCGATAGCGCTAACTTCTACCTGAACGAGGCTGGTGAAGTAGTCGCTGCCGCTTCTGCTGCCACCACGAAGAAGATTTATGTCTCTACCAACGTTGCCGACGTAAAGATTGCTGAGAACGCAGAGGTATTGATGACCTTCCGCGATGCCGAAGTATATGGTGTTGTGCTGAATTGCATGGCAGGCAACGTCAATTTGAAGCAGTTCCGCATTGAGGACGCTCTTTTCGAGGGCGACAGTTATTATGTATACCCAAGTCTGTTCTATAAGAACAACAATGATAACAAATATTATGGAACTACTGCAAATGCCGGTTATAATTGTGCTCAATACACATTTGGACCTGATGCTAGCAAGAGAACTATTTCCGGAAAACAGTATGTTATCGGTACTCTAAGCTATAATGTGGCAGACTCTCTTGTATACTTTGCAGAAGCTGAAGACCTGGTTGCTGCTGGCAACGTTGAAGGTTCTGCAGTAGCTCCTTACACATTTAGCAATTCACTCTTCGCAAGATGGTCAGGTGGATGGGGCGCACAACTATCTGAAAATGGCTACTTGTGGACTGAGCCTATCGCAAGTGGAACGTACAATGTCTTTGTTTACGGACGTAATGATGTAAGCGCAACAACACCTGCTCACAAGTTAGGTATCCGTAAAGCAGACGGCACTGTTGAGATGCTAGATGCTACTGCTCCTGACTGGGGATCGGCAACCACGCAAGGCTTAACATACACAGGCGTTACAATTCCTGACGGATGTTCATTGGTAGTGAAGGCTGAAGGTGAGTCATGGCATGCTTCTATTGACGAAATCACTATCTACACACCATCTGCACCTGCAGAATAAATAATAACATATTTTATCAGCCCTCCTGCATTTGTAGGAGGGCTTTTTTTATACATTATTTAAAAAAGATAGTTATTTTTTTTTGTATTTCACTTTTTTTGCGTATTTTTGCACCTTGAAAGCAAAATAACTACAGAACAAGGCTTTTTTGACCTGTTCGGATTATGACGTTGCAACGGAAACAAATCAAATTATTAATAAATAGCTATTTATGAAAAAATTCATTTTCTGTATCTCTCTCGTATTGACGGGATTGATGACTGCCTGCATTGACAAGAATGAGGCAGTGGATGCAGACTCAAAGCCTTCGTGGCTTGGTGGAAGCATCTATCAGGAACTGAAGAACCCGCAGTACTTGACGGGAACGTTCTCGACCTACCTGCGACTGATTGACGACCTCGGCTATGGCGAGACCCTCAACCGCACAGGTTCAAAGACCGTCTTTCCTGCCAATGACGAGGCTTTTGCCAGGTTCTTCAAGTCGAACGATTGGGGCGTTTCCAACTACGACCAGTTGACAAATGCCCAGAAGAAGATGCTGCTCTATGGCTCTATGCTCGACAATGCCCTCTTGGTTGGCATGCTGTCGAATGTCAGCAACACCTCCTCCAACTCGGTGACGCCAGGCATGGCTATGAAGCACGAAACTTCGCTGACGGCTATCGACACCCTTCAGCACATCACCAACAGCGACTTGCTGCCTAAGAACAACAAGTACTGGGACAAGTTCCGCAATAACACTAACCTGTACATCGTCAGCGACTCTACAGCTCCCATGATGGTTCATTTTACCCGTGAGCACATGCTCAACAATGGTATCAAAGTGACTGGTGATCGCGACTTAGACAATGACTTTGCCATTCTGACAGGTACATTATATAGTGACAGTGTGTCGGCCTATATTTTCAACGATGCCGTTATCAAGAAGGACGTGACGTGCCAGAACGGCTATATCCACCAGATGCGCGACGTCATCGTGCCTCCGGGCAATATGGCCCAGGTGCTTCGCAATGACCCGGAGACGAGCTATTTCAGCCGCATGCTCGACTATTTCTGTGCTCCTTTTGAGAGTCCTGGTATTACCAACACCTACAATGCAACCGCACTGCTGAACGGACTGCCCACCATTGACATGGTGTATGAGATGCGCTATCTAAACAACGATGCCAACCACCGCCAGACCTACGACCCTGACGGCAACATGGTAAGTTCCTCTCATCTGCTGCCCTTTGACCCAGGCTGGAACAAATACAGCCCGCAGCAGAAGTCTGGCGGTGTCGATTACACCATCGCCGACGTGGCCGCCCTCTTCGTACCCACTGATGCCGCAGTCAAGGCGTTCTTTACACAAGGTGGCGACGGAGCCTATTTGATTGACCTATACGGAAAATACCAAGGCGCACAGAACACGGAGGCCAATCTGGCTGAGAATCTAGACTCTCTGCACTCCAAGCGTCCGGAGATTCTGACCTCGTTTCTCAACAACCTGATGAAGCCTAAGTTTACGGCTACTGTACCCAGCAAGTTTGAGACGCTCACCAATGATGCCAACGAATATATGGGTGTCACAACCGCCAAGTTGGACCGCAATGCCAAAGGCAATTATGACATCCAAGTGGCCAACAACGGTGTCATCTACAAGATGACCGAGCTGATAGCCCCTGACGAATACCAATGCGTGATGGCTCCTTCATCGGTATATCCCGACATGCAGATATTCAACTGGGCCATCAAGGAACCCGACTCTCAACAGAAACTGAACCTCGACTTCAAGTACTACCTGCTGTCGATGGGAACCAAGTTTGCCTTCTTCATCCCCGACGATGCTGCCTTCGAGAAGTATTACATCGATCCCGTATACCTTGGCCGCTCCCAGCCCCGTGCGCTCAAATTCTATTGGGACACCAGCGGCACAAAGACTACCGTGCACTGTAAGGCCTACCAATATGACCCCAAGACCAACACGATAGGCAACGTGATGAACAATGGTGCCAACGTAGCTTTCGAACAATGGAAGTCACTGCTGATAGACATATTGAACTATCACACAGTGGTACTGGGCGACAACGATGTCTTTGGCGAGAACAAATACTATAAGACCAAGCACGGTGGTGAAATCATGATTACCGGCAACAGTGAGGGCGCCAAGATTATGAGCGGCCAGCAGATTGACAATGGCGTAACGCCAGCCACCATCACCAAGGTCTATCCCGAAAAGAACGGCACAGCCTTCCGTATCGACCACGTCATTGAGTCTCCGCGCAACAGTGTCAGCAAGACCCTCAACACCTACAGCCAGTTCTCTGAGTTTGCCTATTTCTGTGGTCAGTTCTCAAATGGCGAACTGCTAAAGTGGGCAGGCATCAGCGATGTAGCCAATGACTTTGGTATTTCTCCCCAAGACGGATATATCATCTTTACCAGTGACCGAGGCAGCGGTTCTGCCAAAGTCGGAGCCAGCTGTCTGGACGAGAATGTCAAAATGTTCAACACCTACAACTACACTCTCTTCGCGCCCAACAATACAGCCATGCAACAGGCTTACAAGCCCAAGAGCCAGGGAGGTCTGGGCATCCCTTCATGGACACAAGTTCAGGATCTGCACGACCAGTACCCCGACGAGACCGACGAGAGTGCTGCTGCCGTCAAGGCACGTGAGGACGCCAAGGCCATGATTGACCAGATGCGCCAGTTTGCCCGCTACCACTTCATGAGCACCTCTGTCTATGCCGACAAGAAGATTGAAACAGGCCGCTACAACAGCCTGAGCACCGACGAAAAGGGTCTTGCCCTTGAGCTCAATGTCAGTGGCAGCAATAACCAGCTGATCGTAACCGATGGTGCTGGCACTTCGCACACCATCAATGCTAACAACACTTCTACTCTGTGTAATCTGATGGCACGTGAGTATTGGTTTGATGCCCCCCGCACACAAGCCACCTCCATCTATACGTCATCATTCTGTGTGGTTCATGAACTCTCCGAGCCTCTTGACCCAGGAGCAGGGAACTAACCTAAAAAAGTCATAAAGATATGATATTCAAGAAGATATTATTTACAGCCATGTTGGCCGTCATCAGCCAGACACTGATGGCGCAGGGTGTTCGCGTATCAGGTACGTTGACCGACAATGATGGTCCTATTATGATGGCCAATGTTGTAGAGCGTGATGCCAACAACCGTATTGTGTCGGCCGTACAGACCGACTTCAACGGAAACTTCTCCATGCAAGTGAAGAGTACCAAGAACAAGCTGGTATTCTCGTATGTAGGAGATAAGACTCAGATTGTGACCATCGGCAATAAAACCGTGTTTAACATCAAACTCGAGCCCGAAGGCACCCAACTGCAGGAAGTAGTGGTCAAGGCCAAGCGCGGCAACTCTGGTGGACTGATGATTTCGAAGAAAGAGATTTCTGTTTCACAGCAGGCCCTGAACATGGAGAACATCGAAGGTCTGGCCTTCACCTCGGCCGACGAGGCCCTGCAGGGTGAGATTGCCGGTTTGGACATCGTGGCCAACTCTGGTAACCTCGGTGCAGGTACGTCAATGCGACTTCGTGGTGTGACCTCTATCACTGGTGATGCTAACCCACTGATTGTGGTAGATGACAAGATCTTTGATAACCCTGACGAGAATTTCGACTTTGCCAACGCCAACGAGGAGCAGTATGCTTCACTGTTGTCGGTGAATGTTGATGATATTGCCAGCATCACTGTACTAAAGGATGCTGCCGCTACGGCTGTCTGGGGTTCGAAAGGATCGAATGGTGTGCTGCTCATCACCACCAAACATGGTTCACGCGGCAAGCCCCACCTGAATTTCTCGTATAAGTTTACCGGTACATGGCAACCAAAGGGCTACACCTTGCTGAACGGTGACGACTATACCATGCTGATGAAGGAGGAGTTCTATAATCCTGCACAGGCTTCTGATGCCACCAGTCGTATCTCTGAGCTCAACTACCTCGGAGCCGACCGATGGAGCGAGGCTCCTAACTGGGATAACAACACCGACTGGGTAAAGGAGGTGACACAGTTTGGTGCCATGCACGACTATAACGTCAATCTCTCTGGTGGTGGTGAGAAAGCTACCTTCCGCATTTCGGCAGGCTACAAGCACCAGACAGGTTCTATCATCAAGCAGAAATTCCAACAGCTTACCACCCGTCTTGTACTGGACTACAACGTCAGCGACCGCATCCGTTTCTCCACGAACTTTGCACTGACTTATACCGGTAATAACAAGAACTATGGTAATAATATATTAGGTATAGCCCAGAAGATGGCACCTAACATGAGTATCTATCGTCAGAATGCCGACGGCACAGACACCGACGAATACTACATCATGAACCGCAACCAGTCGGGCAAGTATCCCTCTGACGGCAACTATTCATCCTACGAACTGCGCGACATCAAGAATCTAGGCAACCCCGTGGCCATCGCCAACCTGGCATGGGCCAAGGAGACCACCTATCGTCTGACGCCAGACTTTACCATCAAGTACGAGCTCTTAGGCACTGAATCCGACAAAAGCCGACTGACGTTGAACGGACGTGTCGACTTCGATATCTATGCAGCCAGCAGTCCCACTTACTATCCCGCAGCACTGGGCAGCAATCCATGGAACACGGCAGGAACGTCAGGCGGTGCCGTGGGAGCCTCTTCCGGTGCATCAAACTACAACTTCATAACCAACTCGGAAACCAACCGCATCAAGATTGGCGGACGCGTAGAACTGGTATACACCCCGCACTTCAAGAATGAAGACTGGTCGGCAACGATGTTGGCACGCTATGACATGAGCACCGAGCGCTACTCTTCACAGTACAGTGCCGAGAACCAGATGCCTACAGGCATCACTTCGCCCAGCGTCAATGCCCAGCTGAGCAATGATGCCAGCATGTCGAGCGGCAATTCCCGTTCGGCCACGCAGAGCCTGCTCTACAATGGTCACCTGTCATATAAGGACGGCCGCTACAGCCTTGGCTTCTCGCTGCGTGCCGACGGTGATTCAAAGTTCGGTCCCAAGCACAAGTGGGCACTCTTCCCTGGTGTATCACTACGTTATAACATCAGCGACGAGCCGTTTATGAAGAAGGTGAAGGGCAACTGGCTCTCTATGCTGGGTCTGCGTGCCTCCTGGGGTGTCAATGGTAAGGCACCAAGTTCAAACTACCTCTTCTATAACACGTACAACACGTCGGCAGGTCGCTATGGCTCAGGCAACTCATCAACCCTGCAGCCTACTGGCTATCTGGACGGTCTGAAGCTCGACGACCTGAAGTGGGAGAAAACCACCTCGTATAACCTCGGTTTCAATCTAGGCTTCCTGAACGACAAGATTGAGGTCGACTTCGACTACTATCATAAGGTCACCAAGGACTTGCTGATGAGTCCCGTGGCCATCCCCTCTTTCGTAGGCTACAGCTCGCTGTCATACATGAATGTTGGTCAGATGAATAACGATGGTTGGGAAATGAATATTACCGCCAAGAAGCTTCTCAAGGTAGGCAAGTTCTCGATGGATATCAGCATGAACATAGCCCAGAACTCCAACTTGGTGAAGGAGATGGACCCCAGCGTATTGGATGTGCTGAACACCTACTATACCAACTACTCTAACGGTAAGAGCGGCAACAGCTACCGCCCCTGGGCTATCGACCAACGCGGCAACTGGCCGCTGCGTGTACAGCTGAACAATTCGCTCGGCTCTATCTACGGCTTCCGTTATCAGGGTGTCTACCAGTATAGCTATGACTATCTGGAGAATCTGCAGAAAGAGAACGGATGGGATGCCGCCACGTATGAGAAGGAAATCAACAACCGTCTGGCTGCCGGCCAGACCTTCCCTGTGGTGCGTAATCAGGATGGCACCGTGCTGATGGACGGTCAGGGCCATCCCAAGCGTCAGGTGTTCAACTATGCCACCAGCAACGGTACAAGTTCTACTACTTATACCTTCCAGGGTGGTGATGCTATCTACGAGGACATCAATCACGACGGTCAGATTAACGAGCTCGACATTGTCTATTTAGGTAATTCGCTGCCGAAGATTAACGGTGGTTTTAACTTCACCTTCCGCTATGGCAACTGGAGTCTGAAGGCACGTTTCATGTATCGTTTTGGCAACAAGGTCGTGAATCTCGCACGCCAGAACCTAGAGATGATGTATAACACCTACAATCAGTGCGCATCGGTGAACTACCGCTGGCGTAAGGATGGTGATGAAACCGTCATACCACGTGCCATGTATGGTGCTTCGTACAACTTCCAACCCTCTGACAGATATGTAGAAGATGGTGGCTTCGTACGTTTCCAGAACCTCCAGCTGACCTACAATTTCCCCAAGAAGATGATCAAGAAGTGGGGACTGAACCAGCTGCAGGCTTATGCCTCTCTAAACAACCTCTATGTCTGGACAAAATACAGCGGTGTCGACCCCGAGGTGTCGCCACAGGGTTATGGCGTTGCTGCTGATGCTTCGCAGACACCGCGTTCCAAGCAGTTTACCGTTACTATCAATGTCGGACTCTAAGGCATGTGAAACTTGAATTATGAAGATTATGAAGAAATATTTATCAATGATTGTTGCCAGCCTGTTGGCTGTAGCATGCGTCGATACTCAGATACTCCCTAATGACAAGACCGTCGAAGAGGACTTCTGGAAATCAAAGTCTGACGTGCAGCTGATGGTGAACGGAGCCTATCAGGCCATGCTCAGCGAGAACGTCATAGCACGTCTGATTATCTGGGGCGAGCTGCGCTCTGAAGAGGTGGTTCCTGTATCGAGTGTTGTCAGCACCTTGCAGGAAGACCTTGCCGAGATCAACCTCGCCAATACCAAGACTGACAACCAGTTTGCCTCATGGGCAGATCTCTATGCAGTGATTAACCGTTGTAACCTAGTGCTCGACAAGGCAGCCCAGGTGATGTCGGAAGATCCTTCCTATACGGAGGGTGACTATCTAGCCGACTGCTCACAGATGTTGGCCCTGCGTGCCCTGTGCTATTTCTATCTGGTACGCAACTTCCGTGACGTACCCTATATCACCAGTTCGTACACCGACAGCAGCCAGGACCGCAATGTGCCTCAGTCAGCACCAGATGCAGTGCTCAGCGGCTGTATTGCCGACTTGGAGACGGCTGAGAAGAATGCCATCTCAGCAGGTGCCTACACTGACTGGCGCCGAGTGGGCTATCTGACCCGTGACGGCATTGATGCTCTCCTAGCAGATATCTATCTGTGGCGTGCCAGCATCAAACACGATGCAGCCGACTATGAGAAAGTCATCGAGTACTGTGACAAGGTGATAGCTTCTAAGAAGTCACAACATGTCAAACAGCGCAACGAAGTAGAAGACAAAGAGTACTGGCTGGCCGATGGTCGTTCCGCATTCTCCGTGCTCTACATCACGCCTCAAAATGCCGAGGAGAGTATCTACGAGCTGCAGTTCCAGAGCGGTACCAATGCCAACAACGCCATTCTACACTACTATAACCACTATAATGGCGGTTCTGGTCAAGCGCCCTATCTCTTTGCCTCTTCCATCCTCGGCTATGGCAAGGAAGCATTCCAGACTGGTCCATCGAAGATTACTACCGACTGGCGTGGTCTGATGGACACCTATAACGAGCAGAAGACAGCCGGCGACTTCGACGTCTTTGAAATCCGCAAGTTTGTGTCCGAGAATGCCGCCTACAGTCCCAGCCGTACGACAGACAAGGCAGACACCAAGGCAAACTATACGAATGCCAGCACCAATTTCATCATTTACCGACTCACCGACGTGATGCTCATGAAGGCAGAGGCTTTGACAGCTCTTGCCACTGATGATGACGACGTGGAGCGACTACATGCTGCCTTTGACCTCGTGTATGAAGTCAATCTCCGTTCAATGGATACCGACAACATGTCGGACGATGCCCTGAAGTGGGGGTCTTATAGCGGTGCCGGCAGTATGGGATATATGGAAGAGCTAATACTCCAGGAACGCCTACGCGAGTTCTGCTTCGAGGGCAAGCGCTGGTATGACCTGCTGCGCTACAGTTTCCGCCATACCGAGGGTATTGACTATTCTACCACGCTGGCACAACAGGCCGACAACGAGGCAACCTTCCCCAAGACCTATAATGAGATGCTGACACTCATGAAGCGCAAGCTGGCCGGTAAGGGCAATGCCGTGGCCGCCAAGCTCACCACAGAGCCGGCTCTCTACATGCCCATACCTGAATCGGACATCAATGTCTGTCCAATATTGCGTCAGAATCCCAACTATAGCAATATTGACAATATTAACAAGAACTATTAATCTAAGGAGGACTACAATATGAAGATGAATATCAAAAACATGATAAGACACTCCGTGTTGGCAGGCCTGGGAGCTGTTGCCGTCACCATGGTGTCATGCAATCCTGAGCCTGACGAGTCAGACCTCTACACCTTCACCGGTGAGACCATCGCATCAGTCATCGCTCAGGATAACACGCTGACAGCCTTCAACAAGATTCTTGAAAGAGTGGGCTACGACAAGATGATGGCGGCCTACGGTAGCTACACTTGCTTCGCCCCGATCAACGACGGTGTCAGCAGCTATTGCGATAGTCTGTATAATGATAAGACTTGCGTCATACCCCACAACGGTATGACTCAGCCAGAAGGGAGCACGTCCGAATATAATCCGTCGCTCGACGTGATGACAAAGGTGGAATGGCTTTCAGACTCACTGTGTTTAGATATTGCCAAATACCACATCAGCAACACCTATCGCGACATTGTATCTATGACCGGCAACGGTGACGTGTCAACCATGCTGGGCTACCAGTTCTCCTATTCTTCCGATACTGGTAAAACGGTGCTTGAGAAAAAGTCCACCATTGTTAATTCCGACAATCAGACCACCAATGGTTTGCTGCACATCATCGACCAGGTGATTCCCCGGTACACATTGTTTATTGGCGATGTGCTCGACCGCAACAAGGATCGCTACTCCATCTTTGCCGAGGCATTCCGCATGACGGGACTGGACAAATGCGTGCTGCAGATGTCGAAGATGGCTCCTGACGGCACCGATGCTTTCAAGTATAAGCAGCTGTACCGTGATGGTCTGTCAGGCACGCCGGTCTTCTGGCCTGCCAATGGCGTCGGCACGGAAGGTACGATGACCTGCAAGGTACGCTACACTCTGTTTGCCGAACCCGACGACGTGATGCGTGCCAATGGCATTAACGACATCAATGACCTCATCAAATATGCCAACGATGTATATGGTAATGCACCTTCGTGGTATGACTATATGAGCGAAAACGGCATCACGGTGAGCACAGGCAAAGACTATACCAACCGATTCAATGCGCTCAACATGTTTGTGGCCTATCACATACTGTATGCCGGCATGTCAATCAACTGGCTTGTGTTCGAAAAAGGCAATCCGCACTATAACTATAAGCCGGATGCCGATTCATACGATTACTATGAGACTATGCTGCCACATACCATGCTGAAGATATGGGAACCCGTATCAGTAGGTACAGGCCGTAATCTGTATATCAACCGCTATATCCAGAACAATACGCTCACCAACGAGCTGGCCACACAGGGCACTGAAAGCATCCACGCCGTCGAGCGCCCGGGTGTACTCATCAATCGTGGTGCATCGCTGACAGCTACCAATGGCTATATTCATGCCCTCAATGGCATGCTGGTCTACGACCGCATGGTACCAAAAGGTGTCTTGAACGAGCGTATGCGCGTCAACTGTACCTCTCTGTTCCCTGAGCTCATCAACAACTTCTACCGTACATGGTCATCAGGTGACGGCAATATTCCGAGTGGACACGACGGAGGACGCATGGGTATACCAGCCTTCTACTTCGACAATGCCGTGTTCTACAACATTTCCGATGAGACCAAGAAAAAGCAGTCGATTACCGACGAGATTTGCTTCAACTACAACCTGCACAGCTACCTGCGCTGCTATCAGTCAGACCAGATGCAATATTGGGGCAAGTACGACTGGGCATTCCGCCTGCCGCCAGTACCAACGGGGGTCTATGAAATTCGCATCCCGTTTGCACCGATGAGCTACGGTTCGTTCATGCAGTACTATATCGGCAACTCGTCAAGTATCACATCGATGAAGCCTTTCGGCCTGCCCTTCGATGCCCGTATCATGGGTACTGACCCGCGTATCGGTATGACAAATGCCCTTGAGGAAGACGATATGGGTGTTGCATCAGACATCGCCCTGCACAACCGCGGCTACATGCGCGGCCCGTACAGCTACTATGGAGGTACCGGCAAGGAAAGCTGGACACAGGAAATCAGCGGACGCTATGAGTGGACACCAACCACTGTGCGCATGGTATTGGGCCGTATTCATCTGAATCAGGGTGAGGAGAACTGGCTGCGCGTCAAGACCCTTGACCCCAACAAAGCTGATGCACCCGTAGGTCTTGACTATGTGGAACTGGTACCCGTCAGTGTTCTCGACAATCAGGAACTAGTGGAAGACTGGTACTAAATAATTGAAAATTGAAAGTTGAAATTGTATGAAGAAGTATAAATATATAGGAATAATGATGATGGCAGCCACGATGCTGACTGCCACATCGTGCTCCGAATTCGACGACTACAACAAGGCTGTGGCCGATGCGACACCATCGGGCAACCAGACGTTGTGGCAGAATATCGAGCAGAATACTCAGCTAAGCGATTTTGCCGCATTGGTAAAGAAAGCTGGTTTCGATGCAGATCTGAGTGCCAACAACTACTACACCGTCTGGGCCCCCCTGAACAATACGTTCGACCCAGCCCCGTTCCAGACCATGAGTAAAAGTGCCCTGATGCAGCGCTTTGTCAAGAACCACATTGCCAGCTACGGTCATCAGGCTTCGGGCAAGATAGAGGAGCGCGTGCTGATGCTCAACGAGAAATCGTACAACTTCACAGGCAGCTCCAGCTATGAGTTCGATGGCGTTACGCTCAATCAGGCCAACCAGCCTAACAGTAATGGCCTACTGCACACGCTGAACGGTGTGGCGACATTCTATCCCAGCATCTATGAGTTTATAACCGATTCCACGCTCTCTGACAACAAGGGCCTAGACTCGTTGCGCAACTTCGTGCTTCGCTATGAGACGACCTATCTCGACACGAAGCACTCGGTGGTCGGACCTATTGTCAATGGTATGCAGACATACGTTGACTCGGTCATGATTACCGAGAATGCGCTATGGGATAATCTCTCGTTCAAGATGAACAACGAAGATAGTACATACACACTGTTAGCCCCCACTAACGAGGCTTGGGCGAAGGCACAGAACAAGATTAAGTCGAACTTCAACTATATCGCCACCACAAGTGCACAGGCATTCAATGGTGTCAATATCTTGCCCAAAAATCTGACTTCGACCATTGACAATGCCTATTGGCAGGATTCGCTCACCAGCCGCTACCTGACACGCAACTTGGCTTACAGCAACCGTTCACCTTATAATAGGCAGCTGCTCAATGAGAAACCCACATTCTCTGCCACTGACTCGCTGTATTCCACGATGCGCAACAAGTTCTCCAATCCTCAGGATATTATCAATCAAACCAAGGAGACCGTCAAGATGAGCAACGGCTTTACCCGGTTGATGGACAGTCTGGCATTCTATCCCTGGGAGACCTATTCGCCCGAGAAAGTGATATCCGTCACGAGAAGCGAAAACCGCGCACGAATCACATCGGGTAACGCACAGACTATCAGCATCCCTTTCTCACGTCTCGACGGTACAAGGATAGACCTGGACGAGCAGGATGGCAACGCACTCAACTATGCGTTCATAGAGTCGTCAAGTGCCTACTCCAAGGCCGAATTGGATGTCTATCTACCCAATGTGCTTAGTACAACCTACGACTTCTATTGTGTCTTTGTTCCTGAGAATGTCGATACGGCCAAGTCCACGGCAGCGACTCTGCCAAACCGTGTTGTATTTGAGCTGAACTATTGTGGAGCCGATGGCAAGTTGGCCAATAAGATGTTCCTGAATGAGGATCCCGATAACATTGCCAACTTCCTGAAGAGTTTCCCTACCATTAAGGACAACGCCACCAACAAGAACACCGTCAGAGGTTTCTCTAATGACACCTCCAAGGTGGATACCGTATATATTGGAGAGTTTACCTTCCCCGTATGCTATTACGGACTGGGAGAAGGCATCTGTCCGAACTTGAAGATTACGACTCCTTTTGCGGCTTCCAACAAAGTGCTGACAGCAGCCTTCACGCGCGACTTCCGCATCGCTGCTATCATCCTGAAGCCCAAAGAACTTGTGGAATTTGAAGAAAAAAATAAGTAATGAATATGAAGCGTACAATATTCAATCATTGGCAGACCAACGGCCTCAAAATTACCGTTTGTGCTTTAGCAATAAGTCTGTCGACAGGAGCATACGCTCAAACCAACGACGAGGATATGGAGCAGCAGGAGGTCTCTGCTATCAAGAAGCCCAAGCGCTCGGAAGTGAAACAGAAGGTGTATCCCATGATGGCTGTCAAGGGTGTTGTCTCTGATCAGGCAACGGGCAAACCTCTGGCTGGTGTGCAGTTGCGCTCACTGGCTAACGACCGCTATACAGCCATGACCGATGAGAAGGGGGCTTTCACCATCAATGTGCCGACATTTACGACAGCGCTCTA
>Ga0247611_10006161_pt1 | contig 15528 bp, 6 predicted proteins | sample 177DNAGHGhighgp2_FD_192422 | JGI IMG/M metagenome (GOLD analysis project Ga0247611, IMG submission 192422) | Sheep rumen microbial communities from Palmerston North, Manawatu-Wanganui, New Zealand - 1770 DNA GHGhigh gp2 | ecosystem: Host-associated > Mammals > Digestive system > Stomach > Rumen ...
CGTTGTTCTTCACGGTGCTGTCGCCGGTGATGAACACCACGGGCTTGCCTTCCGTGCGCGTCAGGTCATAGACCGGCAGCTGCACATTGCGCATCATGGCCTTCAGCGGATTCAGTGCGGGATTGTGGCTGGCCATCAGTCCCTCGGCAGCCGAGCGGGCATTCATCATGGCTCCGAAGCGGCTGGTGTGTATCTTGTCGAGGAAGAAGTGGTAGTCGGTCTTCCACGGCCCGTAGCTGTCGAGCTTCTGCGCGGAAATCTCGTTCAGGTCAACGAAGGGCACGCCCTCTTCGGCAGCCACCTGCATGAGCCACTGGGTGTGGGGCTTGCGCACCACCCTGCCCTTCTCGTCGTAGGCATTGCGTGGTGTCAGCGACATCAGGATGGGGTTGCCGCCTCTTGCACGTACATCATTAATATACTTTCGCATGTATCCGCCGTAGGTATAGACCGTCTCCTGCTCGCCGGTCTCCTTGATGGTGACATGCAGCGTGTCGTCGCCCACGCCGGGGATGCTGGCACGGGCACGCCCCTCGTCGTACGGGCCGTTGTCGTTATGACCGATGCTGATGATGACCCAGTCGCCCGGACGGATGGCATCACGGATGGGCGCCCACAGCTTGTTATAAAAGGTGCGGCTGCTCATGCCGCCCAGCGCCTGGTTCTCCACCGTAATCCTGGTGGGGTCGAAATACTCGTGGGCGTAGTAGCCCCAGCCCCACTGGCCGTTGTTGCCGTTGCCAAGGGTGCCGGTACGCATGGTGGAATTACCGATTAAAAACAACACGGGATTGCTGCCCTTGCGGCTCGACCCCGGCACAGGGCGTGCCGTCATGGCCTTGGCGATACTGTCAGGGGTGTTGTCGACGACGCCGTTGACATCCTTCACGCCACTACGGTCGTTCACCTGTGCCGATGCCGTCAGCACGGACAGGGTCACCAGACAAGAGAAAATACGTTTTATCAGGATGGCGGTTATCATCCAATTCAGAATCTTTTTCATTGGAAACAATGTTAGTTATTTATTGATTATCTTTGTAATTTGATGTGTAGCGTCGCATTATTGTTTTACAAAGATAGTATTATTATCTTAAATGCCGTTTCTTTTTGGCTGTAAAGCCATCAGAAATAACATTTTTTAATCCTGTGCGCGCTAACCTTCCATCGGCATCCGTAACACACCTGACGCTCAGCGACAAACAAAAAAGCCTAAGCTACTGTGTACGGCCCGAGGGGACAACCTTCCTCCAGCGCATTTCCAGTGTGAAGGTGGTGCCGTCGAGCATTACCTGAGAATCGTAGCTTTCGGACACACCGTGTCTGCCACTCTGTGACCGTTACAGGGGGCTTGATGACTGGTGTTTTGAGTGATTCAAGTGAGGGAAACACACTTTTTTCAAAATTATGCCCCGAATTAACACAAAAAAACGCAAAAAAGTTTCCCGTTTTATAAAATTTGTTTATATTTGCACCGATTTAACTTTAAAAGAAAAATCTACTAATATAAATTGTATGAATAAAGCAAATCTTTTGAAGAGGACTGTCATGCCTATGGCATTGATGTGCTCGGCCATGTTGTTCACCCCGCCCATGTTGGGTCTGCAGACTGCTTATGCAGCTGAACAGCAGCAAGGAAGCATCAATGGTACGGTTGTCGACAGTCAAGGTGAACCAATCATTGGTGCCAGTATCGTCATCGTAGGAGGCAAAACTGTTCAGGGAACAGTGACCGACTTCGACGGTAACTTCACATTGAAGGTAACTCCTGGCACCCAGTTAAAAATCTCTTACGTCGGCTACAAAGAACTGACTGTCAAGGCCACTGCCAACATGAAGATTACCCTCGAAGAGGAGTCTACCATGCTGCAGGGTGTCGAGGTCGTGGCCTATGGTGTACAGAAGAAAGTCACCGTCACCGGTGCCCTGTCATCTATCAAGGCCGAAGACCTGACACGTACGCCGGTATCATCGGTCAACAACGTGCTGGCCGGTCAGCTTTCGGGTGTGACCACCGTGCAGTACTCTGGTGAGCCCGGTAGCGATGCCGCCAAGGTTTTCGTCCGTGGTCAAGGAACATGGGCTGACTCATCACCCCTGATTCAGGTGGATGGTGTGGAACGTGACATGTGGGACATCGACCCCAACGAAATCGAGAGCGTCACCGTGCTGAAGGACGCTTCCGCTACTGCCGTATTCGGTGTGCGCGGTGCTAACGGTGTCATTCTGATTACCACCAAGCGCGGTACTGAAGGCAAGGCCAAGATTTCGTTTAACCTGTCGTTCTCGGCCCTGACACCTACCAAGATGGTGGAGCAGGCCAACTCTTACGAGTATGCCACATTCCACAATGCCATGCGTGCCAATGACGGCAAGGAAGGCCACTTCTCTCAGAGTGTCATCGACATGTTCAAAAATGGTACCGACCCCATCCGCTTCCCGAGCATGCAGTGGACGGACTACCTGATGAAGGACGTGACCCTGCAGCAGCAGCATAACGTCAACATCTCCGGTGGTAACAAGACCGTGAAGTACTTCATCTCGGCTGGTATGTTCACCCAGGATGGTATCTTCGAGGAGTTCAACCGCCCGTACGACTATGGTTACCAGTACCAGCGTTTCAACTACCGTACCAATCTGGACATCGACGTCACCAAGACCACGAAGATCAGCTTCAACATCGCCGGTAAGGTGGACGAGTCGTGCAAGCCCCACACGGGTCAGAGCTCCGACCAGATGATCCGTGAGATGTACTGGGCCTCTCCTTTCAGCAGCGCAGGCTTTGTCGATGGAAAATACATCGTCACCAGTGTCTCAGACGCTGACAACTCTGTAGACAAGCTCCTGGTGCCACAAGGCGAGACCGCCTCAGTGCTGCCATTTGACACCAGCTCACCCATGGCCTATGCCATGAACCAGCCCGGTGCATACCAATATAATAATAACAAGCTGCAGATGGACCTCATCCTCGACCAGAAGCTCGACTTCATCACGAAGGGCCTGTCGCTGAAGCTGAAAGGTTCTTACAACAGCTCCTATCAAGTTCGTAAGGATATCACCCACAGTGCAGCTACCTATACGCCAGTCTATCAGAAGTATGCACTGACCGATGCTGAAGGTAATCCCATCCAGACCGGTACGAAGACCATCATCAACAAGCAGGGTGAGGAAGAAGTCATTCCCGTCTATGCCTGGGGCGAGCGTACCGACCTACGTCTGAGCGGTGACAACACCGACCCTGTATACTCCAACTCATCGCCCAGCAAGGGACGTAACTGGTATGTGGAGGGTTCGCTGAACTACAACCGCTCCTTCGGTGAGCATACCGTCACTGCCCTGGCCCTTTACAACCAGAGTAAGGACTACTATTACGGTGACCAAGAATATAATGATATTCCCCGAACCTACGTTGGTTTCGTAGGCCGTATCACCTACGACTGGAACAACCGCTACATGGCTGAGTTCAACATCGGTTACAACGGTTCCGAGAACTTTGCTCCCGGCAAGCGCTTCGGTGTATTCCCTGCCGGTTCTGTAGGTTGGGTGATGAGCGACGAGCCGTTCTTCAAGCCCATCAAGAAGGTGGTCAGCTTCCTGAAGCTCCGCGCCTCGTGGGGTCTCGTCGGTAACGACAAGATTGGTGGCAAGCGCTTCATGTATATGTCTGACCCCTACGTGGTCAATCAGACGGCTACCTTCGACCGCTTCACCTATACCAGCGTGAACGAGCCCGGTTTCGCATACGTCTTCGGTATCGAGAATGGCACACCGACCAAGGGTGCCTACGAGTCGTCCAAGAACAATGCTGACGTGTCGTGGGAAAAGGCCTTCAAGCAGGACTACGGTTTCGACATGAACTTCCTGGACGACCGTCTGCGTTTGGTATTCGACTACTATAAGGAACATCGTACGGACATTCTGGCCCAAGACTGGACGGTTCCCGGATTCCTCGGATTCACACCGCCTTACACCAACTTCGGTATCGTGGACAGCCATGGTTGGGAGGTGTCTGTCAACTGGCAGGACAAGATCGGCAAGGACTTCCGCTACAGCGTCAAGTTCAACCTCTCACACAACCAGAACGAGATTATCGAAGACCGTCAGGCCCCGCAGGAAAACGAGTATATGTATTCCGCCGGACGCCGTATCGGTTCTCGCCTGCAGTATAAGTTCTGGAAGCTTTACTACGATGGAGCCGAGGCCGACTACGAAAAAGAGTTCGGCTCTCCCTACCCTGAACAGTTGGCAACGCTAAAGCCCGGTGACCCCATCTTCGTCGACCTCGACAAGAATGGCATCATCGATGCTAACGACCAGAGCCGCGAATACGGTTTCACCGACGACCCGCAGTATATTGCCGGTCTGAACCTGGCCGCTTACTATAAGAATTTCTCGTTCAGTGCACAGTTCACCGGAGCCTGGGATGTCAGCCGTTTGCTCGGCGACGTCTTCCGCCGCCCGTTCCAGAACCGTTCGACCGTGCTCAACGGTGGTCTGCTGAAATACCACCTGGAGAATACCTGGACAGTTGAGAATCCAGACCCGAATGCTGAATATCCCCGTGCCACGTGGGATAACTCCGAACAGAACTATGCTGGTTCCACCCTCTTCGAGAAGGATGCCAAGTACCTGCGCCTGAAGACCATCCAGGTTGCCTACGACTTCCAATTCCCGTTCATGAAGAAGCTGGGTATGACCGGTTTGCAGCTGGCACTCAGTGCTTACAACCTCTTTACGATTACGCCGTATAAGTTTGGCGATCCTGAGGCCCGTGCCAGCACGACACCGTCTTATCCGCTGCAGCGTACCTACACCGCAAGTATTAAGATTGGATTCTAATATATAAATATAATAAGGTATACAATTATGAAACTACATCATAAAATCATTTCGGGGGTTGTGGCGCTGATGATTGGCAGCATGGCGTTCACAGCGTGCACCGACGACATCAAGTTCGGTGACGCCTTCATCGAGAAGACTCCTGGTGGTACGGCATCGCTGGATACCGTATTCAGTAGCGCTGAATACACCAAGCAGTTCCTGGTGGGACTGTACGTGCTGCAGTACTACGGACTGCCTTTCAAGAATGCTACTGAAGCTCCCTGGAGCGTCAGCTACTGGAACTCGAAGATGGACGCCATGACCGACTGCTACCAGCAGCACTTCAGCGGCGGCGGTGCCTTCGGCAAATACTACGGCGGTCTGCTGACCTCGGCAGACATTGGCAACACCGACCATCCGCTGATTTCCTACACCCACGACTTTGTGTGGGAGGTCGTCAGACGCTGTTACCTGCTGATAGAGAATATCGACAACGTGCCCGGACTGACGGAGGCAGAGAAGAAGAACATGATAGCCCAGGCCAAGTGTCTGATTGCTGCACGCTACTTCGACCTCTATTCCATTTATGGCGGTCTGCCCATCATCGACCACACCTTCACTGGTCTGGAAGGCAGCTATGAGATTCCCCGTGCTTCTGCAGAGAAGACGGCCAACTTCATGGTGGGTCTGCTCGACGAGGCCATCCCTGACCTGCGCTGGGCTTACAACGGCTCGACCATCGACACCGATGCCGCCAACAACACTGGCCGCTGGACAGCTGCCGGTGCTATGGCACTGAAAGCCAAGATTTTGCTGTTCAACGCCTCTCCGCTCTACAATGCCGACAAGGGCTACTATGGCGGTACGACACAAGCCGAAAAAGACAGTCTGGTATGGCATGGCGACTTCAAGCAGCAGCGCTGGGAGCGTGCCTTGCAGGCTTGCGAGGACTTCATGAACCGTAACGCCCAGGAAGGCAACTGGTATCAGCTGAACCAGGCTACTCCTTCCGGTACAAAGATTACTCCTGAGGACTATCGTCAGGCCTACCGCATGGGGTACATTTACCAGGGTAGCCGCGAAATCATACACTGCACCCGCGTTACCGGTACCACCAGTAACAAGGCTTCTTACCAGTGGGCTAACTTCGTAGGTCCCTTCGGCACCAGCAAAGGTCCGTACCGTCACTCTTATAATCCCACTGAGGAATACGTAGAGATGTTCCCCTGGAGCGACGGCAGACCGTTTAACTGGGAGGTGGACTCTATCAACGGCAATATCGGCGGTAAGAACGGTAAGCTGTTCTATAGCTGGACTGGTTCCAAGGTGATTACCAAGACGGCTACCCGCGACCCGCGTCTCTATGAGAATGCCATCGTCTGCAGCCAGACGCTCTCGCTGAACTGGACCACCGGCAAGCCCGAAGGCGACGTCTACGAGCTCTGGGTCAACGGTGAGCACGAAGGTACCGATGCTGCCATGATTGACGAGAAGACCGGCGAGGTGAAGGTCATGGAGAAAGACCTGGGCCGCTTTGCCACGGGTTATGGCGTCATCAAGTACTATCTGGGACAGGAGTACTTCGGCAAATACACCCAGTGGGTTTACCTGAGCTACGACGAGATGCTGCTGATGTATGCCGAGTGTCTGGCCCAGTGCGGTCAGCTCGACAAGGCTATCCAACAGGTTGACTTGGTTCGTGCCCGTGTCGGTCTGAAGGGTCTGAAGTATGGCCAGGCTGCCTACAAGGGCGACAAGAGCAAGCTGCCCGACCTGACGACCAAGGAAGGCCTCGTTGAGGACATCCTCCGCGAGCGTGCCTGTGAGCTGGGTATGAGCAACAACCGCTACTACGACATGATTCGCTACAAGCGTACCGACTGGATGACCAAGAAATTGCACGGTCTGATTACGTTCCGTATGATGGAGAACTCCAAGAAGGAACTGGTTCAAAACAACACTGCCTATATCGGAAACGACAAGAACAACGGTGTCAAGGAGCCTAACTTGTTCTCCTACCAGAAGTTTGAGATTCAGAACCCCAAGCGTTACTTGTGGGATTTCCAACCCAACGATCCTAAAGTCCTGAAGTGGCTGCTGATGCCTTTCCCACTGTCTGAGATTAACAAGGGTTACGGACTTGTCCAGAACCCGGGATGGTAACCTTTAAAGGTAAAAAAGTAAAAAGGTAAAAAAAACGAAAGTTATGAAGAATAGAAATATATTTCTGCTGTCGCTGCTTGCAGGCCTGAGCCTGCCGGCAGCAGCACAGCAAGACAGCACAGGCATCAGCTTCGTGGACCAGGCCATTGAGGTAGGAGCCAACAAGGACTTCACCCGTGCCCAGTCTACCGCCGCTGTGTCGGTCATTACCAATAAAGATGTCGATAAGCGCTCTGCCAAGAATATCGGTAACTCCATCCTCGGACAGGGTAACGGACTCATCTCCCTGCAGGGAACGGGAACCTACTTCGAACAGAACCCGACATTCTACGTCCGTGGACTGCAGAGTCTGAGTACCAGCACCCCCCTCGTCTTGGTGGACGGTATCGAGCGCGACATGAGCTTTGTCAGCCCCGAGGAAGTCGACCATGTCAGCATCCTGAAGGACGCTGCAGCCGTGGCCCTCTATGGTTACAAGGGCGCCAACGGTGCCATCCTGATCACCACCAAGCGTGGTCAGTATAACTCGAAGAACATCCGTGTCACCTACGACCACTTGTTCAACTTCCAGGCCAACCGTCCGAAGTTTGTCGATGGTGCCACCTTTGCCAGTGCCGTCAACGAGGCTTATGCCAACGAGGGAGCCAGCGCCCGCTACTCGGCTGAAGAGCTGGCTGCCTTCAAAAGCGGACAGTATCCCTACCAGTATCCCAACGTGAACTGGGTGGATGAGACCTTCCGCAAGAGCGGCGCTACCAACAAGATCAACGTGGAGTTCAGCGGCGGTGGTGAGAAGTTCCGTTATTTCACCATGCTGAACATCCTCTCTGACAAGGGATTCATCAAGACGCCAAATGCTACTGACGGCTATTCCACGCAGGACAAGTACGTACGCGGCAACCTGCGCACCAACATCGACATCGACCTCACCCCAACGACCTTGCTGAAGGTCAACATGCTGGGTATGCTCAGCGAGATGTCACGTCCTGGCGGTCCCACCTCTGTCGGCAGCTCATCGTCGACGGCTAAGGCCGACCTCTGGGATATGGCTTACAGCATTCCGTCGCTGGCATTCCCCGTGAAGAACGAGGATGGCATCTGGGGTGGCAGCTCTGTCTACAGCGGTGTCAACAACCCCGTAGCAGAGTCTACCGGTGCTGCCTACTACAAGTTGCACGAGCGCGCCCTGTTTGCTGATATGACGCTGCATCAGGACCTTAAGTACTGGACGCCAGGCCTGAGCCTGACAGCCCGCTTAGGCTATGACACCTTCTCTACCCTGTACGAGGACCACAGTATGACCTACCTTTATGGTAACTATCCTTCAACGGGCATAGTAGGCCAGAAGGGTGACCTCTGGACCTCTGGTACCCCGGGCACCATGAGTAAGAACTCTGGTTCTGTCGACTGGGCCCGCCGTCTGACCTTCTCTGTCGGTATGAACTACGACCGCACCTTTGCTGACAAGCACTACGTCTATACCCAGCTGAAGTGGGACTATGAGTACCAAAACGCCACGGGTAGCACGGGACGCACCGTCTATCGCCACAACATCTCCTGGCTGGGACACTATGGCTACGACAACCGCTACATCGGTGAGGTAGCACTGGTCTACTCGGGCAGCAACCGCCTGGCTCCCGATACCAAATGGAACCTCTCACCCACGTTCTCTGCTGCCTGGGTGGCTTCCAACGAGTCATTCATGAAGGACATCAAGTGGATTAACTTCCTGAAGCTCCGTGCCAGTTTCGGCATCATCAATGCCGACTATCTGCCGGGCGACAACGTCTGGAACTACTACGTTCTGTCCTATTCGCAGGGTTCTTCCAATACGGGCAGCTATCCCTTCGGATCAGGCTACGACCCCGTCTATGCCAACTCTACCCTCGGCCTGCTGCCTACGGCTAATCCGAAGCATGAGAAGGCCAACAAGTTCAATATCGGTATCGATGCCACCCTCTTCGACGGACTGAATGTCGAACTGGACTATTACATTCAGCAGCGCAAGGACATCTGGGTAGCCGGTACGGGTGCCTACACCGCCCTCATCGGTTTCGATGCTCCTTACATCAATGCCGGCAAGGTCAACAGCCACGGTTTCGAGGCATCGCTCGACTATACCAAGACGCTGGGCGACCTGACATTCAACGTCGGTGGTATGCTGAACCTCAACAAGAACGAAATCAAGGACATGGCTGAGGAGCCGAAGGCCTACCCCAACCTCGTAGAGACCGGCAATCCGCTGAACTCTACCTACGGTCTGGTGGCCATCGGTCTGTTCAAGGACCAGGCTGACATTGACAACAGCACCGCCCAGAGCTTCTCTACCGTCTATCCTGGCGACATCAAGTACAAGGACATCAATGAAGACGGTGTCATCGATGCCAACGATAAAACCAAGATCGGCTACAGCGCCTATGCTCCTGAGTTGTTCTACAACTTCCATGCCGGTGTTGAGTACAAGGGTGCCGGTATCGACTTCCTGTTCCAGGGTGTCGGCCGCTATACCGCCAACCTCAGTGCCAAGGGCATGTACTGGCCGTTGCTGAACTCTACCTCGCTGTCACAGGAGTATTATGACGGCCGCTGGACGGCTGCCAACCCCGACGTGAATGCGAAGTACCCGCGTCTGAGCTCGGAGAGCAATGCCAACAACTACCAGACAAGTACTTTCTGGCAGCGCGACCGTTCGTTCCTGAAGCTGCGCAATGTAGAACTGTACTACAAGTTCCCCAGCAGCCTGCTTGAGAAGACCAAGTATATCCAGACCGCCAAACTCTATGTCCGTGGCGTCGACCTGCTTTGCTTCGACCATCTGGATGATACTGATCCCGAGTGCTATGGTGTCACCGCTCCGCTCAACAAGAGTGTTGTCTTAGGTGTACAGTTGTCATTCTGATAATGGATAATTGATAATTGATAATTGATAATTATGAAACTGAAAAATATATTTTTAAGTGCACTGGCCGTTCTGGCATTCTCGTCTTGCAGCGAGCAAATGGACTACAAGGAGTTCAGCGTGTACGACAAGGCTTATATGCAGAAGAAGTTTGAGCGTGCCGGTGGTTTCCTGTCCACCATCTATGCCGACCTCGACTCCGACTTCGGCAACTACAATGGTGCCACACTCGCATCGGCTACCGACGAGTCTGTATATTCGCACAGCGGCAACGCCATTGAGAGTTTCTTCAATGGTGCCTGGAGCCCCACCAATGCCAACAGTTCCATCTGGACAACATGCTATCACGGCATTGCCTATTGTAACCTGTTCCTGGACGAGTTCACAGGCCTGACGTTCGAAGACTATAAGCTCGACAAGAACTTCAAAGCAGAGATGTACCAGTACAATAACTACCAGTGGGAAGCCCGCTGGGCCCGCGCCTACTTCTACTTCCTGCTGGTGCGTCAGTATGGTGGTGTACCCTTGATTACGAAGAATCTGTCCGCTGACGAGGCTAACGTACAGCCCCGTGCTACGGCCGAGGAAATTTTCAAGTTCATCGACGATGAGTGCGTAGCCATCAAGGACACCATCACCAAGGACTATGGCGACCTGAACGATCTGGCGATGACACCTGCCAACAACGGACGTGCCAACAACCTGGCTGTGCTGGCCCTGCGTGCCCGCGCTGCCCTTTATCATGCCAGTCCCCTCTTCAATCCTGACAACAACCAGGAACTCTGGCGCAAGGCTGCCGAGGCCAACAAGGCCGTCATCGATGCCTGCACCGCCCGTGGCATGAAGCTGTCTAACGACTACAAGGGACTCTTCATCGGTAACACCAGCTGGAGTGATGCCGGTGCTGTAGGCGAAATCATCTTCGGACGCCGTATGCCGACCGAGAACCGCACCTTCGAGACCAACAACTTCCCCGTAGGCATCTCTGGTGCCGGTGCTGGTGGTGGCGGTGGCAACTGCCCCTCGCAGAACCTCGTGGAGGCATACGAGAACGGCGACAAGCGCTTCGCCGCATCCATTGCCTGCAATGGCGACTCCTGGCCCAATGCCAACACCCAGCCGCTGGAGACCTTCATTGGCGGCGTCAACGGACTGCCCAACACATACGCCACTCCTACGGGCTACTATCTGAAGAAGTACGTCACGGAGTCGGTACAGATAGCCGGTAACGGTGCCAACACCTGTAAGCACGTGTGGGTGACCTTCCGTCTGGCCGAGTTCTACCTTAACTATGCTGAGGCCATGCTCAACCTCTCAGGCAGTGGCTATTCAGCCGCCACCGGATTCACCATGACTCCCGAGGCAGCTATCAACGTGGTGCGCAAACGCGCCGGTCTGGCCAACATCGCCAAGGACCTGAGTGCCGCCGATTTCAAGACCAAACTCGAGAACGAGCGCTTCGTAGAGCTGGCCTTCGAGGGTCACCGTTTCTTCGACGTACGTCGCTGGAAGGAAGCTGACAAGTACTTCAAGACCGTCTATGGTGTGGAAATCATCAAGAATGCTGACGGTACGTTCACTGAGAATAAGAAAGTGGTACAGAACCGCCAGTGGGATGACAAGATGTATCTGTTCCCCATACCACAGAGTGAGATTCTGAAGTCGGGTGGTAACCTGACACAGAACCCCGGTTGGTAAGCCCTAATCATGTAAGCAGGACTATAGTGTCCTGCTTACATTAAAAAAAGTAAAAAAACAAAGGATTATTTGCTTTTTAGCATTTTTTCCTTACCTTTGCAAACAAATAAACTTTACAACTTTTTATATTACTAACAAAAACCAAATTTATTATGAAGAAATTTTATCTCCTTTTCGCTGCTTTGTTCGCATGGACAGTAGTAGCAACGGCTGGTATCAAGAACCTGTACAAGCAGGACTTTGAGGCAGTAGCCACTCCTGCCGATGCAGGTTGGAGTTCACCGAACTTGGCCGGTGGTATGTCACTGGTGTCTTCTGATGGCGGTAAGTGGTTCAATTTCAACCTCGGCAATAACAACAACCGTAATGCCGTGCTGACCTGGAACCCCGCCGACGCCACCATCTTCGACGGCCAGGACGTGAAAAAGTACACCATCAAGTTCCAGTGGGGTCTCGAAAAGAATCCCCAGAGCAACGGTACTGCAAAGAACACCCAGTTCTCTTCAGAGATTGCAGTGCTCTCTCCGCACAACTATGTAGCAACTGATGCCGAAAAAGAAGCAGGTCTGAAGCCTACCAACTCCATCAACAATGGCCAGTACGCTACAGCTGACTCTCTGCGTCTTTTCTCTATCACACAGTTGAAGGGTGCGTGGCAGGCTGCTGATGCTGAAAAGGGTATTGATCAGACACCCTATTGGAATGACGAAAACGACCTCAGCAGTTATGCTTTTGACTTCTTCATCAATGGTGACACCGAGAATCGCATTACCCTGGAAGAAGGTATGTGGTACGACATTACGGTGGACGTTGATGTTGAGGCACGTTCTATCCATTACACCATCGCTACATTGCTGGGCGATCTGGTCAAAGAGGGTGATGCCCCCATTGCTGCTAACTGCGATCCATACGCCAAGGGTATCAACGTATTGCTGGGCCGCTATTACAGCCAGGCCGACATCGACGAGGTGAAGGTTCAGGTTGAGACTGAGGGTGACTTTGCCAACAAGCCCTCTATTTCTCTGTTTGAGGTTGACATGAACAAGCGCACCTTCGACATCTACTTCGAAGAGGGCGAGATCCTGCACGTGAAGGGTACTGATGGTGCAGAGGATACCTCTGTTGAGAATCCTTACCGCTATGTCACCACAACTTCTGGTGTGCTGGAAGCTTGGACTGAGAATGGCACAGCTACCTCTGAGCACGCTACCGTTGATGTAGCATGTGAAGTACTGACACTCCCATTGGCTACTGTTGACATCACCAGCGTAAATGCCGGTTACGTGAAGACCTATAAGATGTCTGTTGACAACAAGGACGTTCTCACACAGCCGAACATCACCTTGACCTATAAGTTCGTGGGCGAAGGCGGTGAGGTTATCGCAACCAAGGAAGGCGAAGAAGTTGCCAGCGGTGCTACTATCACTGTTCACGAGAAGGGTGTCCTGACTGTTACCACTCACGCTTTCGGATTCCAGGAGAATACCGCTACCATCAATAACGACACTGAGTTTACTGTTGATAAGGCTGTTGACTTCCAGCACATGGACGAGGCTACGCTTCTTGCTAAGGGCTTCATAGAGATTGATCCTCTGCGCGCTGACAAGATGTCTGGTGAGGGCAACTGGACAGCACGTTCACGTATGTGGTTTGGTATCGAGAATGGTGGTGCCACAGAAAGTGGTTATGACCAACATGTAGTCTATGGTCCTACTACTAATACTGAAGCTGAAGCCATTCGTCGCTTCTTCTTTAAGTCTTCCATGATGACCGAGGAAGCTTCTAAGACCGTGTTCGCTCCTGTATATTTCTGGTATTCTACTGCGGGTGACGGCAGTGATGTTGCTGGTCTGAAGATGAACTATGGTATTGGTATTATAAATGCCGGTGCAAAGGGTGACGAGACTGGTGCAGGTGGCACAAACTATCCTAATGGTGTTATTGGTATTGACGGTTTGACTGATAACGACTATTATATCCTCTACGTTATCAGCGACTATGGAAGCAGCTCTAAGCATCCCATCTATCCTCAGGGAACCTCTGTAGCTGAAGGTAAGGAGATGTATAAGGCTGAGAACCTGGGTGATGGCTCCAACGTTCAGGTTAAGCGTGGTACCGAGACCTTTACCATGAATCGTATCGACATGGCTATTGCTAAGGTTGAGGTTTACAAGGCTGCCAATCCTACTGGCATCGAGACGCTGCCTTACAACAAGGTTGTTTCTGACCACAACGCTCCTATCTACAACCTCAATGGTGTTCAGGTAGCCCCCAACGCTCTGACGAAGGGTATCTACATCAAGCAGGGTAAGAAGTTTGTGGTTAAGTGAGAATAAGGCCGAGCTTGCTCATGCATTATCGAACGTGAACAAACTGAACAAAGTTCAAGTTTGTGGTTAAGTGAGAATAAGGCCGAGCTTGCTCATGCATTATCGAACGTGAACAAACTGAACAAAGTTCAAGTTTGTGGTAAGATAATTCATCTATCACACTATATCAATCCCCACAGTCACAAAGGCTGTGGGGATTTTTTTGTTTATATTTGGAAGTATCGGAAATAGTTCGTAACTTTTCGTTATGCGAGAAGTTACTGACGTTCGAAAATGAAAAGAAAAACAAGTTTTCCTTTTGCATTTTACTCACTTATTTGTAACTTTGCAGACAAAATCAAACTACAACAATGAAAAAGCTACTATTCTTTTTAGCACTGGTGTGCTGTTACGGTTGTTCGGACAATACGGTGACAGAGATGAACGAGGGTAATGCCCAACAACTATATAACACCATCAAAGGAACCTATATGGGAAATATCATGGTCAATAATATTCCCCAGAAGACATACTTGACCATCGACAACAATCTGACGGTGAAGTATCTGCCAGTGCGACCTATCCTGGAACGGATCTTTACGGACGCGGCACTAGACGAGGCTGAGAAATCGGCTGGAAACGTCGTGTTTACAGCATCCATCGACCAGATGGCCGTCACGGGCGGCAATGCCTATCTGAAACCAGAACCGACGGACTTGGTGTTTACGGTGAAAGTCGGCAGCAAGAGCTATGCGGTGAATGCGCTGATGGAAGGCGTGTTATATGCGAATACGACCTACAACGAACTGTCGATGACGATGAACGTGACACAGTTGAACTGTGACGGCATCCAATACGACATGGTGAACCAGGGGGTGAACTATTACGTTGACAATGCCAAGAAGGAATAGCGCTATCCTATAGGCAAACCTACCGTAGCCCAGTTGATACAGCTTTCTCTAGATGAGAAGAAGATGAGCCAGAAACAATTGGCTGCAGAGATTGGTATTAGTTGTCTGACGTTATCGGATTTTATGCTCCGCGGTGGCGGATTTTATGTTCCGCCGTGGCGGTCTGAGCAATACTTCGAGCAAGAGTTAGCCATAAAAGTCTGCACGATGGAGCATAAAATCACGCACTGCGAGCAATACTTTCCGTAGCTGCGGGCAATACTTTCAGTAGCTGCAGCGCAAGGCCAGGATGACGGCGGGGTTGTTGACCAGGGCCTGACACCATGACTCTCCATGCCGTCAAGGGCAAAAGCACAATCGTCATCACCGTTATATAGTCACTCTGCCGTCATTGGGGTATTATCAGTGCTAAAATTAGTTTTTTATTTGGCTGTTAGGAGATAAATCCGTACCTTTGCAGAACTAATGATTGATTACGAACAAACCACTCTTATGAAACCAACAAAGAAAACATTTTTGTTACTTGCACTGATCATGATGTCAGTGCTAACAGCTTATTCACAGCGTAAGACTGACGCCTTAGACCGCGGCTTGATAGCCATGAAAACTACCAACGGCGTGTATTGTTCTTGGCGCATTCTGGGCGAAGAGTATTACGACGTGAAGTATAACCTTTATCGTGACGGCACGAAGGTGAACAGCGAGCCGCTCAGCGTATCCAACTACAGCG
>Ga0247611_10006163_pt1 | contig 15522 bp, 13 predicted proteins | sample 177DNAGHGhighgp2_FD_192422 | JGI IMG/M metagenome (GOLD analysis project Ga0247611, IMG submission 192422) | Sheep rumen microbial communities from Palmerston North, Manawatu-Wanganui, New Zealand - 1770 DNA GHGhigh gp2 | ecosystem: Host-associated > Mammals > Digestive system > Stomach > Rumen...
CTGGGTCAGTTGGGCCGCCGTGCGAACGCTGACCGAACTACGCGGTTTTGAGGACTCAATCATAGCCTATCTGGCCTGGTCGCAGTTGTTGCTTCCGGTATCAAGCCTGATTGCAATAGCCGCCTTGCATCTGCTGCCGCTCCCCCGGGCTAACAAACGCCATTGGACGATCGTGAGTTGGATCGTGGCGGTGCTTCTGGTCGGTGCGCTGATCGGTCGGTTGGTCTGTCCTTTGAGTGAGGACGCAAAGAACCGCGGGATGAAAGCGGAAGAACATTTCTTCCTGCGCACCCACAGCCCGATTGCACAGGTCGGATGGATCGCCTACGAGGCGGCTATAGAGGGTAAGTACCGTTGGAACGCGCAACGTCCTTTTACTTCCCACGAACAGCAGATAATGAACATTATCTACCGCGATTCCGTGCCGCCGACACGACCGCAAGGACACCTGGTGTATATCCTCGTGGAGAGTCTGGAGACCTGGGCGCTGGAAGCGAAGGATATCCACGGTCGTCGGATAGGGGAGTGTATGTTGCGATATGCCGAGACGCATCCGACGCTCTATGTGCCGAAAGTGGTGAGTCAGCAGAAATACGGACGCAGCGGCGACGGACAGTTGATCACGCAGACGGGTCTCCTGCCGCTGTCGAGCGGGGTGGCATGCCGGCAGTACGGGAACAATGTGTATCCGAATCTGGCGCATTTTTATCCCTTCGGCGTGGTGATCAATCCCTACCATGTACCGGTCTGGAACCAGCGGGTGGTGACCTATTCGTACGGCTTCAAGCACTTGTACAGTCCCCGTATGCTCATCAACCTGTCGGATAGCGTGGTGATGGACCGCACGATGGGGCGTCTGCGGCGGGCCAAAGAGCCGATCGTGGTGCTGGCCCTGACCATCGACACCCACACGCCTTTCCGTTCGCATCGCGACAGCGTGGATCTGGAACCGGGATATAGCACCTCCGAAGCGGATTATCTGCGCAGCGTGCACTATACCGACCGCCATATCGGTCGTTTTCTCGCTTGGGCGGATACGTCGCGGGTGATGCGCAACGCCACCATCGTCATCACCGCCGATCATAACCAGTTTCCCCGCGAGCACGGACACGGACTTTGTCCGTTGATCATCAGCTCGCCGGCGATCACGCAATCGGTTACCTATCCCGAGTGTCTGCAGATGGATATCTTCCCGACCGTCCTGCATGCCATCGGGCAGTCGGACTACCGGTGGAGAGGTTTCGGTCTGGACCTGCTGGATGCACAGGAAGCGGCGCAGTTGACGGACCGACCGATAAGCGCCAGAGAGGCCTATTCGCTGTCCGATAAGCTGATAAGATCGAATTATTTTGCCCGATAATGGGGAAAAATGAGCAAAAAATGGCATACACTATTGTGTATGTCAATTTTTTTTTGTAATTTTGCGGCCTGAATTGAAAATCATTAAAAAATATACGTATATGAAATTTACTATTTCGAGTTCTAAACTCTTTTCGCAATTGCAGGCTGTAAGCCGTGTTATCAACAGTAAGAATGCTTTGCCGATCCTGGACGATGTGCTCTTTGATCTGGCTGGAAATGAATTGAAACTGACCGCTTCGGACGGTGAGACGACCATCCGTACTTCGGTGGAGGTAGAGGCAGTAGAAGGTGCAGGTAAGGTAGCTTCGGCGGCTAAACTGCTGCTCGAGACCCTCAAGGAGTTCTCGGAGCAACCGCTCTCTTTCACAATCGACGAGAATAATTTCGCAGTGAGCATGGTTAGCCAGAACGGTACCTATTCGTTCGTAGGCGTGAATGGTAACGAGTATCCGGAGATGCCGGGTGCTGAGGCAGAGGCACAGGTGATTGCTATGCCGGCGAACGTGCTCCAGGCCGCTATTGAAAAGACCATCTTCTGTACGGCTGACGACGAGCTCCGTCCGGTGATGAACGGTATCTTCTTCGATATCGCAGCAGACAAGGTGACGATGGTCGCTACCGATGCGCACCGCCTCGTTCGTTACACCAACACCGGTGTACAGGCCGGCGCTGCTGCCAGCTTCATCCTGCCCAAGAAACCGGCTTCGCTGCTGAAGAACCTGCTGGCTAAAGCAGAGGAGGAAGTGAAAGTGACCTTCGGTGCCAAGAATGCTCGTTTTGAGTTTGGTTCCACGATCGTCGTTTGCCGTCAGATCGAGGGTCGTTTCCCGAACTACAATGCCGTTATTCCGCAGTCGAACCAGAATATCGTTACCGCAGACCGTCAGACGCTTATCAACGCCTGCAAGCGCGTAGCTGTATTTGCTAATAACGGTACCGCACAACTCCGTCTTGCGCTCAGCGAGAACCAGATCAAGATCTCGGCACAGGATATCGATTTCTCGACCAGCGCTGAGGAGACGATCGCTTGCAGCTATAACGGCACCCCGATGGCTATCGGTTTCAAGGCTCCGTTCCTCATCGACCTGCTCTCGTCGATCGCTTCGACCGATGTACAACTCAAGCTCGCCGATCCTGCACGTGCCGGACTCATCCTGCCTGCAGAGAACGAGGAGAACGAGGACGTGCTGATGCTGTTGATGCCGATGCTGCTGAATGATTAATAGACCGCTACGCTATAAGACCGTTACACTGTAAGACCGGCCTGCGGCCTATAAGACAAAATTTTATTTTATGAACTTTCGTTCATTGACAGCGCAAGAGATTGCGCAATTAGAGGCAACGGGTTGCTCGGCAACGAACTGGGCAGACGTAGAGGTGGCTCAAGATTTTGAGGCGCAGTATGTACATCATACCCGTTTCTCCGGTCATAACAAGATCGGTGCTTTCCACCGTGAGATCGAACTGCCGGGCGGATTGAAGATCCATTCGGGTATCTACAACGCGACCCTCCATAACGTGGAGGTAGGCGATGATTGTCACTTGTACAACATCCATAACTATATCGCCAACTACCGCATCGGTAACAACACCTGCATCGAGAACGTGAACGCGATTCTCGTGGATGGCAAGACCACTTTTGGTAATGGTGTGCGCGTGCCGGTGATGAACGAAGGCGGCGGTCGTGAGATACCTATCTTCAATGAGCTCAGCGCGAGTCTGGCGTATATCCTGACCCTTTATCGTCACCGCCCGAAGATGATCCATCAGCTCGAGAAGATGATCGATGCTTATGCCGAGGCGCAGGCTTCGGAAGTGGGCTATATAGGCGATAACGTACGGATCCTCAACTGCGGTTCGATCAAGAATGTCCACATCGGCGATTGCGCCGAGTTGATCGGTGTGAGCCGTCTGAAGAACGGTACGGTCAACTCCAACGAGGCGGCGCCTGTTCGTTTAGGGAGCGGTGTGAAGTGTATGGACTTTATCATCTCCTCTGGTGTAGAGATCGGTGACTCGACCCTTGTGGACAAGTGCTTTGTCGGACAGGGAACGATCTTCGATAAGCACTATTCGGCAGGTGAGAGTCTGTTCTTCTCCAACTGCCAGGGTATGCACGGAGAGGCCTGTGCGATCTTCGCCGGTCCGTACACCGTGACCCACCATAAATCGACGCTGCTCATCGCTGGTATGTTCTCCTTCATGAACGCCGGTTCGGGTAGCAACCAGTCGAACCATATGTACAAACTCGGTCCGATCCATCAGGGTGTGGCCGAGCGCGGTTCAAAAACGACCTCCGACAGTTACCTGCTCTGGCCGTCCAAGATCGGTGCTTTCTCGCTCGTGATGGGTCGTCATACCCACCATGCGGATACATCCGAACTGCCGTTCTCGTACCTCATTGAGAACCAATCGGAGTCTTACCTCGTGCCGGGTGCTAACCTGCGTACCGTAGGTACGATCCGTGATGCGCAGAAATGGCCGAAGCGTGATAACCGCAAAGATCCGAACAAACTCGACCAGATCAATTTCAACCTCTTGAGCCCCTACACCGTACAGAAGATGTGGCGCGGACGAGAGGTGCTGAACGAGCTGGTAGCGCTGAGCGGAGAGAACACCGAGGTATACGGTTATCGGAACTGCAAGATTCGTAATTCTTCGCTTCGTCACGGTCTCGAACTCTATACGATCGGTATCCAGAAGTTCTTAGGCAACAGCCTCATCAGCCGTCTGGGTAAGGCGGAATGGCATACCATGGACGAGCTGCGTAAGGTGCTCCAACCGGATAGCGCTGTTGGGTCCGGTGCGTGGGTGGACCTCGCCGGTCTGATTGCTCCGCGTACGGAGGTGACGCGTTTGGATGAAGATATCGAAGCCGGCAAGCTGACGCTCAAAGAGATCCAAGAGCGTCTCGTGACCATTCACGCCAACTACTATTCCTATGAGTGGACCTGGGCACTCGAGCACCTCGAGCAAGTATGGGGCTGCAAGCTCAAAGATGTGACCCTTGAGCAGATCAAACGCTCTGTGACCGAATGGAAAGATGCCGTGGTAGGTCTCGATAAGATGGTCTATAACGATGCCCGCAAAGAGTTCGATCTCAACAGCCAGACCGGTTTCGGTGTGGACGGTGACCGCTCGCAGGCCAAGGCGGACTTCGAGGAGGTACGCGGATCGTTTGAGTCCAACTCCTTCGTCAAAGCCGTACTCGAGCATATCGAGAAGAAAACGGAACTGGGAAACAAAGTATTGGCGCAATTAGCACAAGTTAAGTGAAAGGAACAGTAACCATATTAGGCTGCGGCAGTGCCAAGCCGACGAAGACCACTTCGCCTTCGTCGCAGTTGGTCAACCTGCACGATAAGTATTTCCTCGTCGATTGCGGTGAGGGAACCTTGCTGACGATGCAACGCCTCGGGGTGCACACCTCGCGGCTGTATAACATCTTCATCTCCCATCTGCATGGCGATCACTGCTTCGGCCTGATCGGGTTACTGACTACTTTGGGTATGCTCAAACGTACGCAACCCATGCATATCTATGCGCATAAGGACCTCGAGAAACTGCTCACGCCGCTGCTGGAGTACCATGCCAACGACCGGCAGTACGAGATCATCTTCCATGCCATCAATCCCCGTAAGAACGAAGTGATCTACGAGGATAATAACGTGACGGTGGAGACGATCCCTCTCAAGCACAGCGTGCCCACTTGCGGCTTCCTCTTCAAGGAGTCGCAGCGGGTGCAGAAAGAAGACGGCACGTTTGAACGCTCGGTGCGTAAAGCATACGCGTACTGCTCGGATACGATGTACAGCGAGAAGATCCTCCCGATCATCGACGGAGTAGGTACGCTCTATCACGAGTCCACTTTTTTGGAGTCGATGAGTGTGCGCAGCAAAGAGGTGCAGCACTCGACCGCCGCTCAAGCTGCTACGATCGCCCAAAAAGCGAATGCAGGTAAGTTGGTGCTGGGGCATTACAGCGCACGGGTGGAAAATCACAATCTCTTCTTACAAGAAGCGCAGCCCATCTTCGATAACTGCGTTCTTGCCGAAGAGAATTTGACATTTGAGATTTGAGATTTAATGGCGAAATCCACGATACAATATGTATGTTCGTCCTGCGGTGCCAAAGCCCCGCAGATGCTCGGTCGCTGTCCCGTTTGCGGAGAGTGGGGGACGTATGAAGAGGAAGTAGTTGCAAGTGAAAAGTCGAAAGTGGAAAGACGCACTATCTCCTCCGGCAATCAACCCAAACGTCTGCAGGACGTGCAGGCAACGCACGAGATCCGTATCGACATGCATAACGGGGAGTTCAACCGCGTCTTAGGTGGCGGACTGGTACCGGGCAGTCTGGTGCTCTTAGGCGGTGAGCCGGGTATCGGCAAATCGACCCTCGCGCTCCAAGTGCTGATGCAGCAGGGTGAACGCAAGACTTTCTACGCCTCGGGCGAAGAGTCGGCGCAGCAACTCAAGCTGCGTGCCGAACGGCTGGCCGGTAACGCAGAGAACCTCTATATTTCCGCAGAGACTTCGCTCGAACGTATTCTGGATCAGGTCAAAGAGCTCGAACCTGAGATCGTGGTGATCGACTCCATCCAGACCATCGGTACGGATGCTATCGATGCCACTATCGGCTCACTCTCGCAAGTACGCGAGTGCGCTGCACGCATCCTCGAGTTCGCCAAGACTCGCAATATCCCCTTTATCATCATCGGGCATATCAACAAAGAAGGCTCGCTCGCCGGTCCGAAAGTGCTGGAGCATATCGTGGATACGGTGCTGCAGTTCGAGGGCGACCAGCATAATATGTACCGCATCCTGCGGGCGCAGAAGAACCGTTTCGGTTCGACGTCCGAACTCGGTATCTACGAGATGCGGCAGGACGGTTTGCGGGAGGTGACCAATCCCTCGGAGCTGCTGCTCTCCACCTCGCACGAAGGGCTGTCCGGTATCGCGATCGCTGCGGCGGTCGAGGGCATACGCCCCTTCCTGATTGAGGTACAGGCACTCGTCTCTACCGCGGCCTACGGTACACCCCAACGTTCCTCGACGGGCTTTGACGGCAGACGACTCAATATGTTGTTGGCGGTATTGGAGAAACGCGTGGGCTTTAAGTTACTGCAGAAAGATGTGTTCCTCAATATAGCCGGCGGACTGCGGGTGCAAGACCCTGCGATCGACCTCGCGGTCATCGCTTCGGTGCTCAGCAGTAACATGGACATTCCCTTGGATGCGACGACGTGTCTGTGTGGGGAAGTGGGTCTCGCCGGCGAGATACGTCCGGTCAACCGCATCGAGCAACGGATTGCCGAGGCGGAGAAATTAGGCTTCCAACGGATCCTTATTCCCGAAGGTCAGAAGATAGATACGAAGCGTTTTACTATTCAGGTGGTACCCGTGAAAAGGGTGACCGATGCGTTTAGATTGTTGATTAAGAGTTGAAAAAGACGCTTTCCATATTATTAGTCTGTCTGGTATGCGCTGTTTGCTGCGTCCATGCGCAGAAGCCGACGAACGGTCAACCGTACTTATGCGAGTTCGGACTACAAGGCGGTTTCGGGTACTATGTGGGCGATGCCAACCCGCATATCTTCATCAATCCGCGCGAGGCGTACGGACTGCAGTTCCGCTATAAGTTCACCAAACGCTGGGCGCTCCAGGTCAAGGCTGCTTCCCAACGAATCACCGGACATGAATATACTTATGAGCAAGGTATCGGTCCGGTCAAACAAGACGCTATGTGGCAGAACCAACTCATCAACATCGATATCATGGGAGAGTTTAACTTCTTCCGTTTTGCTGCGGCGAACAAGCTGGACAAACGTATCAAACCCTACACCCCGTATATCTTCTTAGGTATCGGAGCGGGCATTTACGGTGCGGAAGGCTATACGAACGGAAACTTTCGGAAAGTGGCAGCGTACTTTCCCTTCGGTATCGGTTTTAAATGGAAATTCCATGACCGCGTGGGACTCAACATCGCGTGGCAGCACAACGTGTATTTCGCAGATGACCTCGAGAACCGGGCGAATCTCGCAGATCGATATGACATGAACGGCAGTAACGTGATGAACTGTGACCTCACAGGTATGTTCACCGCCGGCATCGTTTTTGAATTTGCACAGGCGAAGAAAGAATGTCGTATATGCAATTGGTAAGAAAATGGATTATAAAACTCAAATAAACAAAGAGCGTCTGCCACGTCATGTGGCGATCATCATGGACGGCAACGGTCGCTGGGCGAAGAAACAAGGCCTGGCGCGTATGTTTGGTCATAAACAAGGTGTGGAGACCGTGCATAACATTACCGTAGCGGCTACGCAACTCGGTATCGAGTACCTGACTTTATACACTTTCTCCACGGAAAATTGGAACCGACCCAAAGAGGAAGTGGATGCTTTGATGACCTTGCTGGTGGATACCATCGTCAAGGAGACCCCGACGCTGATGAACAACAACGTGCGTCTTCAGACCATCGGCGATATCGAGCGTCTGCCGGAAGGTACGAAGCAGAAATTCCTCGGTTGCATCGAGCAGACGAGTCATAATACCGGCCTGACGATGGTCATCGCCCTCAGTTACTCGGCCCGTTGGGAAATCACCGAGGCGGTACGTGAGGCTGTTCGTCGTGCGCAGGCAGGTGAACTGCGTGCCGAAGAAGTGAATGAGCAACTGGTATCGTCCCTGATGACCACCCACGAGATGCCCGATCCGGACCTGTTGATCCGCACCAGCGGTGAGTATCGCATCAGCAATTTTCTGCTCTGGCAATTGGCGTACAGCGAGTTGTACTTCACCGATTGTTTATGGCCGGAGTTCACCGAAGAGGAGTTCTATAAAGCCATCGTCGATTATCAGAAACGTGAAAGAAGATTTGGAAAAACCAGTGAACAGATTCATTAATATACTATTGTTTATGCTCTTCAGTGTCGGGGTGTTCGCCCAGGACATTGAATACGGAATGACGCGCAAGACGTACGAGATCGCCGGCATTGAGGTGGAGGGCGCGGACAATTATGAGGACTTTGTGCTCATCGGCTTCTCCGGTCTCGCCGTGGGAGATAAGATCGAAGTGCCGGGTGACCAGATCACCAAAGCGATCAAACGTTTCTGGAAACAGGGACTCTTCTCCAACGTCAAGATCAAAGCCTCCAAGATAGAGGACAACAAGATCTGGCTCGTCATCGAACTCGAGCAACGTCCGCGTATCAGCGAAGTCAAGTACGAAGGACTCAAAAAATCCGAGAAGGAAGATGTGGAAGTGAAGGCCGGTATCCGGCAGGGCTCCCAGATGACCCCCAACGTGGAGGACCACGCCAAGACCGTCATCAAGAAATACCTTGCGGAGAAAGGTTTCCATAACGCCGAGGTGCATGTCATTCAACAACCGGATCAGGATCATCCGGGTTACGTCAAAGTGCTCGTCGGCATCGATAAGAAAGCAAAGACCAAAGTCGGGAAGATCTATATCACCGGCAACGAGAACCTCTCTGCCGTCCAGATCAACAAGGCGATGAAGAAGACCAATGATAACCATATCATCAACCTCTTCCGTACCAAGAAATTCGTGACCGCCGAGTACGAGAAAGACAAGCAGGCGGTCATCGAGAAATACAACGAATATGGTTATCGCGACGCCTATATCGTGGCGGACTCGGTGGTGCCCAACCCCGAAGATCCTACCCGCGTGGATGTCTATATGACGATCAGCGAGGGTGATAAGTACTATGTCCGTTCTGTCAAGTGGGTGGGGAACACCGTTTATCCCTATGAACTCTTAGATGCCACCCTCGGTGTCAAACCCGGCGATGTGTACAACCTCAAGACCCTCAACGACCGACTGACCGGTGATGATGACGCGGTGAGCAAACTCTATACCGATCGGGGATACCTCTTCTTCAATGTCGATCCGGTCGAGGTGAACGTGTCCAACGACTCCATCGACTTTGAGATGCGTATGTACGAAGGCAAGCCCGCGACCATTAACGAGGTGAAGATCGTCGGTAACACCCGCGTGTATGAGCATGTCGTTCGCCGTGAGCTCTACACCAAACCCGGACAGCTCTATTCGCAGTCGGATATCATGCGTTCGTTGCGTGAGTTGGCGCAGATGGGTCACTTCGACCAGGAGAAACTGGTGCCGGATATCCAACCGAACCCCGAAGAGGGCACAGTGGATATAACCTACCAGTTAGAGACCAAGTCCTCCGACCAAGTGGAGTTCTCCCTCGGTTGGGGAGCCACGGGTCTCGTCGGTTCGCTCGGTTTAAAGTTCACGAACTTCGCCATCCAGAACCTCTTCAATAAGAAAGCGTATCGCATCGTGCCCCAGGGTGAGGGACAGACCTTCTCGATCAACGCGCGCACGAACGGTATCTACTATACCTCCGCTTCGCTCTCTTTCCTCGAGCCTTGGCTCGGCGGTAAGCGACCGAACAGCTTGAGCGCGTCTATCTACTTCGCGAACCAGACCGGTTACTCGTCGCGTTATCAGAAGGCCTACCAGAACCTCTATAACACCTATTCGAGTTATTACTACTACTCCGGAAACAGCAATTACTACCAGCAGTTGGCGGAGTCGGAGGCGGATAAGGACAAGTACCTCCGTACCCTCGGTGTCTCGCTCGGTTACGGTAAGCGTCTGCGCTGGCCGGACGACTATTTTATGTTCTACGGCGAACTGAGTTATCAGATGTATATGTTGAAAGACTGGGCGTACCTGCTCATCTCGGATGGTAACTGTCATAACCTGGCGCTCAACCTCCAGATAAGCCGTTCGTCTATTGACAACCCCATCTACACCCGCCGCGGATCGCAGTTCACGGTCGGCGTGAAGCTGACACCGCCTTGGTCGCTCTTCTTCCCGGCGGACTATGCCAATATGACCAATAATGAGAAATACCATCTCATTGAGTATCATAAGTGGAAATTTACCGGTAAGGTCTTTACGCCGCTGACCAAGGACAGCAAGCTGGTCCTGATGACGCGTGCCGAGTTCGGTTATTTGGGTCATTACAACCAACACCTCAAATCGCCGTTTGAGACCTTCTACATGGGCGGTGACGGTATGTCGTCCTACACCAGTTATGCGACCGAGTACGTCTCGATGCGTGGTTACTCCTCGGGTTCGCTGACCCCGTACGATGTCACCACCGGACGTAACATGGGATACCTGTACAATAAGTTCACCATGGAGTTGCGTTACCCTGTCACCCTCGAGCAGAGTGCTACTATCTGGGCGCATGTCTTCCTCGAGGCCGGTAACTGCTTCTCGAACATAGAGGAATATAACCCCTTCAACCTCAAACGCTCCGCCGGACTCGGTGTGCGTATCTACCTGCCGATGTTCGGTCTGCTGGGTATCGACTGGGGCTGGGGCTTCGATAAGATCAACGGTTCCGACCAGTATAGCGGAAGTCAATTCCACTTCGTGCTCGGACAAGAGTTATAAGCATTATGAAGAAATCAACGATATTATTATTAGCCGCCCTGCTTGCTTTTGGCACGGCTTTTGCTAAAGATCAGTCGGTAGCGTATATCGACATGTCCTACATCCTCAAGAACCTGCCGCAGTATGAGCAGGCTAATGAACAACTGACGATGCTCTCCAAGCGCTGGCAGAAAGAGATCGATGCCGCCCAGCAAGAAGCACGGGTCATGGCGACCAACTACCAAACGGAGCAGATCTTCCTCTCCGAGACTATGCGGGCACAACGCGAACAAGAGATTGTGGCCAAGGAGCAGGAAGTACTCGAACTCAAACGCAAGTATTTCGGACAGGATGGTGAGTTGTACAAGAAGCGTGAGGCACTCATCAAGCCGATCCAGGATGAGATATATAATGCCATTCAGGACCTTGCGAACGAGAAACGCATCGATGTGGTCAAAGATCGTTCCTCCGATCCGGCACTCATCTATATGTCCTCCAAGCTGGACGTATCCGACCTCGTCCTCCGCAAATTAGGTGCAAAATAAGTTAAAAGTTTATAGAAAATGAAAAAGATTATTATCGCAGTATTGCTGGCTCTGCCGATGATTGCCAGCGCACAGAAATTCGGTCACATCAACACGCAAGAGCTCTTTGCTCAAATGCCGGAAGTGGCTCAGGTGAAACTCAAAATGGACACAATCAATGCGCAGTATGAGAACCAACTGGCGTCCATGAACGAAGAGATCCAACGTAAGTACCAGGACTATCAGGCACAGGAGGCTACGATGGCAGATGCTATCAAGCAGATTCGTCAGCAGGAGTTGCAAGAGATGCAACAACGTATCCAACTCTTCTACCAGACCGCAGAACAGGATATCCAGAAGAAACAGCAGGAGCTGCTCGCACCGGTACACGAGAAAATGGCCAAGGCCATCAAAGCCGTTGGTGAGCGTGAGCACTATACCTATATCTTTGACTCCGCCGCTATGGTGCACATCGGCAACGATGCCATCGATGCCACTCCGGCCGTTAAGAAAGAACTGGGTATTAAGTAATGGCAGACGGTTATTTGGAAAGCCATTATGCCGAGTATGAAAAGAAAAAGGCAGAATGGCTCAAAAAGAAAAAATCGAGCCCATCCTGGGCTAAGAAATATTTTTTAAATTCCTACAAGTATGGTAAAAGCAATTCAAAAGACGCTTCGCGATAGCGCTGTGGCACGCTGGGCGGTTCTTGTCCTCGTGGCATCTATGATGTTTTTCGCGTACATGTTCGTCGATATCCTCTCGCCGCTCGCTTCCCTCTTGGAAGAGACCCTCGATTGGGACCGCGGTGATTTCGGTACCTATGCGGCAGGTGAATACCTGCTTAACGTGTTCGGATTCCTGATCATCGCCGGTATCATCCTCGATAAGATGGGTGTCCGTTTCACGGGCTTGCTCTCTGCCAGCCTCATGGTCATCGGTGCTGCCATCAAATACTGGGGTATCTCCTGGTCGGAGGCCAACACGGTTGAGTGGTTGAACGCCTGGTGGCCGGCTATGCCGGGTAGCGCGAAATTGGCGATGTTCGGTTTTATGATCTTCGGCTGCGGCTGTGAGATGGCCGGAACGACGGTTAGTAAGATCCTTGCTAAGTGGTTCAAAGGCAAAGAGATGGCTTTGGCGATGGGACTCGAGATGGCGATCGCTCGTCTGGGTGTGTTCGCCGCGATGTGGCTCGCGCCGATGTTCAGCTCGCATTATGCTGTAGATGGTGTCAACTCCGTGACGGCTCCGCTGCTCTTCGCAACGCTCTTGCTCGTCATCGGTTTGATCAATTTCTTCGTCTTCACCATCATGGACAAGGCCTTCGATAACCAACTCGTAGCTATCGGTGAGGCTACAGCCGAGAAAGATCCGGAGGATGAGTTCCATGTATCCGACCTCAAGCAGATCCTGACCTCGAAGATGTTCTGGATTATTGCGCTCCTTTGCGTGCTCTACTATTCCGCTATCTTCCCCTTCCAGCGTTTCGCGACCAACTTCCTCGAAGAGACCCTGATGATCTCCAACGCGGAGGCAGCAGGTTTGTTCAAGTGGTTCCCGATCTTGGCAATGGTACTCACACCCTTCCTTGGTGCGTTCATTGACTACAAGGGTAAAGGGGCGTCGATGATGCTGCTCGGTGCGATCATCATGATCGCTTGCCATAGTGTCTTCGCGTTCGTGCTGCCGGCTTATCCGAGCAAGACCCTCGCGCTGGTTACTATTTTGGTACTCGGTGTCAGTTTCTCGCTTGTACCGGCTTCTATGTGGCCTTCGGTACCGAAGATCATCGACGAGAAAGTGCTGGGTTCCGCGTACTGCCTCATCTTCTGGGTGCAGAACATCGGTCTTTGCCTCGTGCCGCTGCTGATCGGTAAGCTGCGTGTGGCTACCGAGGGATACCTCGTGCCGATGATTGTCTTTGCTTCGTTCGGCGTATTGGCATTCTTGTTGAGTCTGGCTCTCAAAGTAGAGGACAAAAAGAAGAACTATGGACTGGAGCTTCCTAATAAGAAATAGAGATTCCATCTTCGTCACAACAGACAGCCGGAAGGTTACGTCCGGCGCTGTTTTTGTGGCGCTCAAAGGCGAACATTTCGATGGTAACGCCTTCGTCGAGCAAGCACGCGAAGCCGGAGCGGAATATATCATCAGCGGTGAGAATGCGTTGGCGAAGCTGCAAGATCTGGCGCGTGCATGGCGTCGCGAGTTAGGACTGCCTATCCTCGGTATCACCGGTACGAACGGAAAAACGACCACCAAAGAGCTCTGTGCGGCTGTGCTCAAGACGAAATACAAGCTGTACTACACGCAAGGCAATCTGAATAATCAACTCGGTGTGCCCCTCACCTTATTATCTATAACACGCGCGCACGAGATGGCGATCGTGGAGATGGGGGCGAGCCACCCGGGAGATATCAAGGAACTGGTCGATATCGCGGAACCCGACTGCGGTCTGATCACCAATGTCGGCAAAGCGCATCTGCAGGGCTTCGGCTCGTTCGAGGGCGTGCAACGTACGAAAGCAGAACTCTACGAATACCTCCGCGCGCATGGCGGGTACTGTTTCCGGAATATGGACAACCCCTACCTGGCGAAGATGGCTGGCAACCTCAAGACCGTACCCTATACAACCGGAACGATGCCCAAAGGAACGCACCTCGTAGGTGCCTACAACGCAGAGAATGTATCGGCTGCGATTTGTGTGGGCAAGCATTTCGGTATTAGCGAAGAGGATGCCTTGGCGGCTATCCGCGCCTACATCCCCTCCAATAACCGCTCGCAGTTGATGCAGACGGAGAAAAACACCGTCGTGGTCGATGCCTATAATGCCAACCCCACCTCCATGACGGCCGCCATCAATGCCTTCAAGGGCAATGGCTATATCCTTGGTGCGATGCGCGAACTCGGCGACTATTCGCACCTCGAGCATCAGAATATCGTCAACATGTTGCTGGAGCGCAAGGCCGATAAAGTGCTGCTGGTGGGCGAAGAATACAAACAAACCACTGCCCCGTATCCGATTTTCGACAATGTCGAAGCCCTTTGCGAGCACTTGCAAAAAGAACAGCTCAGCGGATACACCATCCTGCTTAAAGGCAGTCGAAGTAATCAATTAGAGAAAGTTATTCCGTTATTATGAACAACAACAATGTTAATCGTGCCCCTGAGGCTAAGAATAAGAAAACCGTTTGGATCATTATCGTCGTATTAGTCGCAGCGCTGGGTGCGCTCGCTTATTTGTATCTTGACCAGCGTTCAGAGATGACTGAACTGGTGGAGCAGATGACGATTGAGAAAGAAGAGTTGGAGGAAGAGTACGAAGACCTTGCCATTCAGTTCGACGGATACCAGCAGATGGATATCCGTAACGACAGTCTTCAGGATCTCCTCAGCCGTGAGCAACAACGCGTTCAGGACTTACTGGAGGAATTGCGTCAAACAAAGGCTTCCAATGCCCGTAAGATCGCTGAACTCAAGAAAGAACTGGCTACCGTTCGTGCGGTCTTGATGGATTACGTCCGTCAGATTGACTCGCTCAATGCCACCAATGCACGGTTGACCGAGGAGAATATAATGGTTAAAGAGGAGAACCAATTGGTCAAGCAACAGAACACCCAACTGACGAACGCCAATGCGCAACTGACGGAGACCGTAGAGCGTGCCTCCATGTTGGAGATAAGCTCTTGCTCCCTGACGATGCTCAATAAGAACGATAAGAAGACGCGTATGGTTAGCCATCTGCGTAAACTGCAATTTGATTATATCATCGCGAAGAATATTACCTGTACGCCGGGTATCAAGCAACTCTACGCACGTGTCATAACACCGGACGGCAGTATGATCGGGGAGAACGATGACAAACTCTTTGCGTTCGAGAACCTCTATATCCCTTACACCATGACGCAGCAGTTTGAGTACACCGGTGAGGCATATAGTGGCACGTGTTATTGCTCCATGGACGAGGAGCAGGAAGTGCTTTCGGGTTTCTATTCCATCGATTTCTTCTGCGACGGCAACCTCATCGGCTCCTTCCCCTTCCAACTCAAAAAATAAAGGACACCTTGCGGTATCCTTCGGGAGCGGAAAGAGAGGGATTCGAACCCCCGGTACCTTTCAGTACTTCGGTTTTCAAGACCGACGCAATAGACCACTCTGCCATCTTTCCTCAAAAGCGGGTGCAAAGGTACTACAAAAAATC
>Ga0247611_10006166_pt1 | contig 15517 bp, 13 predicted proteins | sample 177DNAGHGhighgp2_FD_192422 | JGI IMG/M metagenome (GOLD analysis project Ga0247611, IMG submission 192422) | Sheep rumen microbial communities from Palmerston North, Manawatu-Wanganui, New Zealand - 1770 DNA GHGhigh gp2 | ecosystem: Host-associated > Mammals > Digestive system > Stomach > Rumen...
ATATTGTTTGTTAATTATTACTTCTTATTAAATATCAACTGCAAACCCTGTTTCCTATAAAACGGGAAGCGGGTATCGCTACTAATTAGCGGCATACCCAGCGTTATGGCTTGCGAGATGATAACATGGTCAGATGGATCTTTGTGCCCCTGTGCTTCATTGCGTTGCAAGCGAGAATACGTCTGCATTACTTTTTCGTCCAAAGGAAGGATAGTTATGCCAAAATCTTCAGAAATAGATTTTATCAATTCCTCACACGTCTTCCATCGTCTTGTAGAAAAACTGCGGTTGTTATATCCCACGACTAGTTCACGTAATGTTTCTGCACTAACACAGAGTGTATTATCATAATCCTGCAAAATAGACTTCACGTCGTTGTCTAAATAATCATTGTCCAACGCGAAGTATAAAAGAATATGAGTGTCTAAAAGATATCGCATTGCTTACAGCGGCAAAAAAGCAGGATCATTAATTGTAATACAACCTTGCGTCTCAATTGCAGCCATCCATGCTTTCGATGGTTGTTTGCCCGTCCTAGCAGTGTACTCTGCGGCTCTTTGCCTCATTTCCCTTTGTTTTCTTTGTATTTCTCTGGTTGACATATTGTGAGTATTTTATTCTTTATTAAATTCCGCTGCAAAGATACAAATATTTTTTGACTTCTGCAAGTATTTGTCTATTTATTTTTGTTTTTTAACAAAAACCTCTGTTTTCATGAGATTTCTAAAACTCCTCCCATTTGCCCGATGCTGAGGACGGCTTTGAGATTTTTTAGTTAAACAAAAAGGTTAATTATTATTCGTTTTGATTATTACTTAATCTATGTAAAGGGACGAATATACTACGTCATGGACGTACACATATTGCTCTTTCGTCACCGGGTCTTTATATACTTTATATCCAAACAGGAAATCCTCACTTATTAGCACAAGATACCTTCTCCTTTTCCACTCCTGCTTATGACGTGCCTCTGCATTTCTAAAAGGAAATTCTTGCAGGGTCCCTAACGCGGCATATAACCGATCTTTCTTATTCTCAACAGTCACCTCGTCCAATGTCGGATGAAGACGCAAGGAGACTTTGTAGAAATTCTCTATTACGTCATGGACTCTGTCATCAATAATCACGCGCATACTCTCGAGCGGAAATGATCATAAATCACATCTTCAATCCGTTTCTTCGACTCCTCAAGCGTAATACCCTGTTGTAAGGCCTGCTCTATCGGCCAATTTCCGGATTCCATCCGATAATGACCAAGTTCCTTAAACTCTTCCAACGTCAAGAGTTCCTTGCTCTCTAACTCTTCTATTCTTCTTTCGTCCATAATTGATAATATTTCTTTGTATGAATTTCTTAAAACCTTCTTCATCCGATGCTGAGGACGGCTTTGAGATTTTTTAGTTAAACGATATAGTTAGTTAGTTGATTTGTTGCTAAAGTTTTGATAGTTTTGGAGGGTACTTCGTTTCAAGACGTTTGAATTGTTGCTCAACATTCGTTTTATCAAGAGAAGCCAATTCGTCTATCGCCATTTGTTTTAAAAACATATATCTCTCTTTTTTCTCCATACCTCTTTTAATCAATTCTGCATTAACGACTTCCATATTGGATAATACAATCAATTGGTTGATAGAAGCCGTATCTCTTAGGTTAAGCCCCTTAGCAGCTAAAGAAGGATTATGTTCCTCCCAATCTTTTGCCCTGCATCCAAACAATGCCATGTTTAGCATATCCGCTTCGGACGCATATACTAAATATTCTTTCGCTTTTTCCACAGACAATGCAGGAATAATATTATCTTTGATTGCATCTGTGTGTAACTGATAATTAGTTTTGGAAAGTATCCTTTTAATATCCCATTGCAGTAGTAATGGATTCGCTTCACTTTCTTTAAGACGCTGAAACTCCTTTACTACCAATAAATTAAACTCAGGAGAAAGCCACATTCCAAAATGATATGCAATATCTTTATGCGCGTATGTTCCTCCGTAGCGCCCGGCCTTTGCAAATACCCCTATGGCATTTGTTCTCTCAATAAATTTGTTTACAGACATATAGAAACGATTGCTGCCGGCCTCCATTCTAATTCCCCCGAATTCAGGGGTTTTAAAATCAGGATTATAGAGCTGCTCCCATACACCAAGGAAATCAATCGTGCTTTTGTTGTTAAGCCATTTCTCTATCAATCGGCTCCCCTCCTCAAAACCTTTTGTCATATCCGTTAAGCAGATATAATCATTCTGGTTTATGTCTAATAGCACATTGATAGCAGTTCCTTTTACGACTATGGATTTTGTCTGTTTCATTAATACTTCATCTCATTTATGAGCCTAAACCATTCCTCTCTCATTTCCCACGCTGAATGCTATCAGCATCCACATGGAGAGAAATAGTTTTAATTTTTTTATAATGTTTGAGATTTTTAGTTAAACAAAAAGGTTAATTATATTAGTTTGATTTGTTATTGTTCGTGTGCGTAGTTAGCGTAGTTGCCTAAAATCTGCTCAATGTGAATAACTTCTGGGCACTCATCCCAAGTAAAACCTCCTCCCATTAAGTACCAATTCTTACGATTGCGAGTCGGCACTTTCTTGATAGATGGGAAGGCAGATATAGGCATTATAATTTGCCTACCATCTTCTAAGGACACCTCAAACTTTCCCCTTGCCGGAAAGGTAACATTTTTAATTGCGGGGTGTACATCCCAATATCCTTCTATCCGTGCCATATCATTTGTTGATTTTTATAAGTTTAACATTTCCTCCATTCTTGTTTGCAGTTGTATATAGAAGTACTTTCGGCATTATGTTGTTTTTAGTTAAACAATATAGTTAGTTAGTTGATTATTTGGCTCTGTCCTAGTGCGTATTGTGCAACCCAATTGGGGATCTCATCATTTTTAAACGTCAGTTCGCCGGTAGACCCATCATATTCCGCTACCCAACGATATTTACTTTCGCTATTATCAAAAATATACGCTCTATCTGAAAGGAGAATGGCCTTGTGCAAATTCGCCAACGAACGCACATATCGAGAACGAATCTTCTCCTCTGCCACGCCATGCCCTCCTTCCTGAACACGAGTTGCTACACGACCAACATTAATCTCAGGAGAAGAAGTAGATACAAAGTACAAGTACACTCTGAACCTTTTTTTTCTCGCCTCCCGCATAAAATCCAACTTGCTTTCATGCGACATCACTGTTTCGCAAGTAAAGGTGACATCTTTCTTTGTATTCAACAATCCGTATCGTATAAACTCTGCAATCTTGCAAACCAAATAAGAATCCACAAGTTCCGGATTTATCGCGATGATTCTATTATCAACATACAACAGGTTACTAACCGGACATCTTCCCTTCTTTTCTTCTACAAATGCCCCGTAGTTTGCTATAAATTCTTCCCAGGCAAATACGCTGAGTCCATATTGTGCGAGGTCGATAAACCGATTTTCTCGCAACTGTTTCTCCATCTCGTCCGCATTCACAAAGATCCCCCAATGGAAATCCTTGTTCTGGCTGAGGCTTCGGTAAACAGAAGACTTTCCAGAACCATTTGGGCCGGCTAATATGCGTAGACGTTTGGGCATTGTTTACTTCAAGACAATGATTCGTTGACTAACTTTCACTTTCGGCTCGACAGTGCCTATTGCCTCACTTCCTTCTCTTGTCACGCGATATATCGTATCTCCACGCACCACCGTCACAGGGATGTTCGCCCTGCGTGCCGAAACGTATGCTGCAGACTGTTTAGGTTTCAGCATATGCGTGATCGCGGCGTGCTCTTGTTTTTCTACCCCACTCATAATGTTTGAGATTTTTTAGTTAAACAATATAGTTAGTTAGTTGATTTGTTATTCTTTATTATTCTTCCGCTTCTCTTCTTCCTCGTATCTTGCCGCAGTTGCTGCGTAGCCTACCGGGTTCATCTTGGGTTTCGGAGGATTCTCGTATTTCGTACTCAGGGCACCTATAGCATTGTAGATATTATCCAGCTCCTCTCGCATTTCCTCGCTCAAGTCGTTCACCGCTCCCAGATTATTTTCTAACGCGTCCTCCAGCATCTGCATCTTAGTGCGCAACTCGTTGATGGCTAATTCGTGTTCGCGATTTTGCAGTATCAAACGCCTGGCGGCCACAAAGGCCCGCATTATCTCCACATTAACCCGAACCGCTGTTGCGCTACGGAGTACACTTGATAGCATTGCGACTCCTTGCTCCGTAAATGCATATGGCGTGGAACTTCCAATGTTGTAATTTGGGGGTATCACAATTTGTGATGACCCATTGTAAATCAGCAAGTTAGACTCATCTTTCGTCAGTCGGAACATAAAATCTTCCGGGAAACGTTCTATATTTCTGTTAACCGCTTGCTTCAACACACGAGTCTCTACACCATATAGTTTCGCCAACTGGAAATCGAGCATCACTTGTTCGCCGCGTACTAAAAGTATTGATTGCTGCAACGAATAAGGTTGTAACGCCACATCCTGTTTTACTATTTCTGCTTTCTTTGGCATTTTCGAGTTAGTTATATCCGGTTCTTTATAAACGAAAAAACAAAACCGTATAAGGGTTCTGTTTGCGCGCACTATAGCCTACTCACGGACGTGAGGCCGGTGGTAAAATACTGATATGTAGCGGTTTGAACTATCATAAAGTAGTCGGACTTAAGGCGTTCTTACAAAAACCGCGGCAAAGATACGAATAATTTTTGACATGTGCAAGGGAAAAGTGAAATAATTTTTTTTTGTCAGCGAAAGCGCTCATTTCTAACAAAGTTCCGACTTTTGCAACGTTTTTATGTTCCGTTTTGCGCGTGTTTTAGATAAGGAAAACGCGCGGGGCGCAAGAAAACGAGGTAAGAAAACAGGCCGAAAACATTATTAGATAGAAAAAAAATAAAGAAAATACTGATTATTGTTTAGATTATTACATAATCCATAAGTCTTTGCTTGCTAACGTTCATTTGTAAGTAAATTTACCATGGACATTACCAATCAAATCCTTATCTCTGACGAGATTAAACAATAATCAGGCGAAAATACCAAAAATAAATTTCCCTCCGCCTAATCCCAGTACACAGCGAGTTCAATCATTCAAAGGGCAAAAATAACAAAAATATTTTTTCTCCCTAGTTACCGGGCTCATATGAAATAAGTTTGTCAAATTGTCACTTTGCCACTTTGCCATGGAGAAAGTTTCAAAGTATCAAAGTTTCACGAACAAAAAACAGCGACAGAGCGACAACAGCGACAGAGCGACAACAGCGACAGAGCGACAGAGCGACATGACAAAATTGCAAATGGACAAAATGGACAGTATGGACAAGATGGACAAGATGGACAAAATGGACAGTATGGACAAGATGATTTAAGATGGTGGTTCTCAGGGGATGATTAGGTAAATGGAAGGACTAAAGTCTAGGATTACCACGTAAATGGAAGGAAATGGACAGGTAAACGACAGGTAAATACCCCGTAAATGGAAGGTACATAAAAAGTTAAAGAAAAATATATATAGAAAAGAAAAATATAAAGAAAATACTGATTATTGATTGTTGTACTGCGTACCAGCAGTATTATTTCGCTAAAGTGCTCTCATAAATAAATTTACAGATCACTTTATCCAAAGAATCCTCATCTCTGCGAGATACAATCAATAATCAGAGAAAATACCAAAAATAGTTTTTTTCCTTAGCCTACAAATCTATGAGTTAAGCCCATAAACTAATCAAAGGCAGCCGGAAGCTGCCTTTGATGTCAAATAATGATTGCTGTTCAGAATCAGTTACAATGATTTTATAGCATCGCTGCGACACGCATATCCAAAGCCTTGCTGATGAACGCATTGATCGATTCGCCAGCTTGCTTCGCCAACGCTGCGATCGCGCTATGCGTCTCCGGTTTGATACGGATGTTCAATTGCCCGGAATAACTCTTATGCGGCTCTAAGCCCTCCGCCTCGCAGTATGCCACATAGTCATCTACTGCCTCATGAAAAGCAGTCGTCAACTCCTGAACGCTTTCGCCCTCGAAATTAACGAGTCCGTCGATGCCTTCTATTTTGCCGTAGAAGCATCCGTCTTTCTCGGAGAAATTCACCGTCCCGAGATAGCCTTTATAACTGATTGTATTCATAGTTCCCTCCAACTTTGTGCAAAGGTAACTATTTTTTAGTTACAATCCAAATATTTCTGCAAAAAAATGCTTTTTTTCTTCATTTTTCTCCAATAAACACACCAAAGGCAGCCGGAAGCTGCCTTTGATGAAATCTATACTGCGCCGCGCACGTTCGTCTTTAAGGAACGCGCCTGCGAGAGTATTAGTCGCCCCATGCGGGGGGATCTGTAGGTTTGACAGGAGGTCCCTGAAGAATGGATGCATCTTGCATTAACATCATCGGCTCTACCTGAGTTACGATAATTTCTGGTTGGTTGTATTGCTTCATAATTCTAACTATTATTCGTGATTTCGTTAATTAATTCAAATAGGAACGTGTGCGCGACGCGCACGGGCGCGCCTTGTTATTTCACAAGGCGACCCGTTGCATCGTAAACTTTCTCACCGCGGAGGATGTACATCGTACCATTGATCATCACCTTCATCGGTGCGTCACCAGTTTCGATATTCTCGAAGCCTTGAGCTTGGTCCTTTCCTTGCACGCCCAAACCGATGCGACGTGCGCCCGGAGCCTTAGCCGGCTCTACATTCGTTACTTTCGTCATGTCGATGTATGCACGGTTGCTCAGGATATAAGCCTCAGCGCCGGTCTGTACTTGACGATAGAGGTTGTTACTGATGATGTAGCAGTTATCGTTAGCCGGAACTTGCGTGTAGGCATCAGCATCTGCACCGATGAAGCCTACAAATCCGTTTACAGTCAAACCAGACTTGTTCTCACTGTCGGTATAGTACACACCGAGTTGCGTTGCACCTTCATGCGGGAAGAACAAGTACGGTTTACCAGCTTCCATCTCAGCGCTTGCAATCTCATCGAAGAAGAACTTCTGCGATGTTGCACCGTAGTAAGCCAACTCAAAGATATCCGCTCCGACGATGATACCTCCGTTCGGCACGCAGATAGTTCCGTAGCGACCTTCAGTTACATCACGCGTGTAGTCAGCGTCAGATACATCTGTTGCATCGAAGATGATCTTCGAGATACGGATGTAAGCATTTGCTGTTTCTTCTTCGTAACCAACCAAAGAAACCTCACCTGCAGGAACAACAGTCGAGAAGGTTTTCACGGTTGCTTTCTTATCTGAAGTCTCTGATGCGACACCATTAATCTTCACACAACGTACTTTATCATCTGTATTCGTACTGAACTCAACCGTTACTTTACCTGCTACAGTTGTAGTAAACTTGATGTATCCCACCGAAGCATATGCTCTACCGCCATCTACTGCACGTACATTTTCTCCGTAGAATAACAACGCTTGTGAGTTGAAGGTGTCGTCGTTCGTCGGCATCTTACTGCCTACCTTAACGTTCGCCATTACACACTCTTCGTTTTTCTTAGGAGCGGTGGAACCGGTCAACTTGATATTTTCACCAGCATTAACCCAATCCCAAGTGGTCGATGCGTTTACTTTCAATTGTGGCAGGGCTCTCCACTCTACTACATGAGCAACCGCCGAAGCCTCACCGCAACCGCTTGTTACAACCACCTTATAGAATTGATCGAAATCAGCAGTTACGTTAACCGTATAAGTATCTTCCTCTGCACCGGCAATGAGGACTGCATTGTCGCCATTCTCATCGCAGGTGTACCACTGATAACTCAGCGGAGCCTTACCCGTAGCCACTACCGTCAGCGTAGCATTTTCACCAACCGTCTGGCGAACATCTGCCGGAGCGGTTGTGATAACTGCAGAAGCGAAATGCTCAACGGTAATAGTGTTCGAGGTTGCGGAATTGTCGCTGAAGCCATCTTTTCGGTTGGTAACGATTACATAGTACTCACCGTCAGCCTCCGGCGTGAAGGATGCTGCGTCTGTACCGACAGCCTCATCGGTTGCGCCAGCCTCTTTGAACCAAGCGTAATGGAGCGTACCTTCGTCGCTTACGCTTGCGCTAACTGTCAGCGGAGCAAAGGCATCACCTTCGCAGAGATCCGAATTACTAATCGGAGTAATGGTCGGTTGCTCGCACTTCGGAGCAGAGAAAGAAAGTTTATTAATCTTTACTTGAACACCAGAACCATTAATATACCAGTCTCCGGCTGCAAGAGAGAATTCTCCATCACCGGTTGCCTCATAAGTCATAGCAGCGTCTTCTGTAGAACACTCGGTTCCTACATAATACTTTTTATTGTCTGCAAATACATTTACAGTCATCGGAGCATCCAGATGGAACTTGATATAATGCGTACCTAATGTTTGAAGTTGTACATTAGATGCCGAATTAATCTTCGACTCTGCATACAGTTTATAATCTATTCCATCGATAGTACGTAGTGTATTAGCCGCTACGTTCTGACGTTTCTTCGAGTAATCAAATACATAACCAGCCTGACCACCTTGCAACAAGTCGTCACCTGACTCTACAGCTACAATCTGACAGAAATACAATTTCGTATTCTCTACACCAAATACTATTTCAGCATTTGTTGTCAGAGTGATATCTGTGCTTACTAAATGTGAACCAGCTTCTACATCAACGGTCTTAGAAGTAATTGCCTTACCTTCTTCAATCGTATAAACATAGATTTTTCTCGTTGTAGAAGATTCCGTATTTTGCATATAGAACCAGAACGTAATGTTCTTCTTCGTCGGTGCGTAATAAATACCCTTAGTCTGAGTTCCTTCTGTCTCACCACTGAAGCTTGTATGGGTGCTTCCCATCTGTACATATTTAGAATAGTTGATACCTTCTACTGTATATGCGCCAGACTTCAGTTGATCAGCCTTAATGCGGAAGTTTCCTGTCAAAGCACCCGCCTCAACGAGTTTGATACCATCAATCTCGGTAGCCTCGGTAACTACAACATTGAAGTCAACAGTGATAGCGTTGTAACCAAGTACTGCGGCCTGCGAAGCAGTAATAGTAGCCGTACCGGCAGCCGTAGCTGTAAAGTTATTTCCGTCTATTGCTGCACCTGTCGTACCCGCTTCTTTTACACTATAGGTAATAGCACCTGTGCTTGTCTGAGCCGTAATCAGCGAACTCAGATCCAAAGCTGCACCGCCAGTTGTATAAGCACCCTCATCATAAGTCAAAGTCGGATCTACCGGATCAACATGCAGTACCCATTGTGCGGTAAACGTCGTAGCCGCAGCTGTCATGGTGTACTCATCACCCGGTTGGTAGGTCTGTGCGTCAATGTCGCAAAGCCATCCTGCGAAGTCGTAACCATCTTTCTCCAGTGCAGTAGCAGCAGCAAGGGTAATCTTCTCACCGGCAGCTTCATCTGCTTGAGTAGGCATCGTCTCGCCACCCTTAACAGAACCTTCGCCTGCGTCGTACGTTACTGCGAAGATTGGAGCAAAACGAACCTCATAGTAACGAAGCATATTGAAAACAATCGGCTCTTTCATCTCAAAACCTTCAATAAGTACGTCGCCAGCAGCCACCGTATGACTATACGATTTTGCGTCTGTATTCTTAGATCCACCCGCTTCAATCGTGGGAGCGTATGTACCATTAGCATCTGTAATCCGTGCAGCACGATATGGATCACTCGCGCTTCTACTTCCTGTATTCGAGTACGATACAAACACTTTGCCCGGAATAGTGGTTTTGAATTTCAACTCATTTCCTTGAGCATATTTGCTGTCACGATAATAGTGCTGCAATTTTCCCGCGATAGCACGGGCATTGAAACCTTCATCCCATGTTACATCGGCATTTGCCAAGATAATCATCTCATTCTGACCAAGTGTTCCATAAGCTGCACTTGCTGCGCCATCCCAGTTCCAAGTCGTGGCTGCGCTAATCGGAGTCAGATCCTCATAGCCGACAGTCGAACTATAGGTCAAAGGAATAGTAATCTTAGTATCTACGTCATAAGCAACAACCAAATTAACCACAGCCTCTGCGACATTCTCCAAAGACTTGTAAGTAATGGTTACCTCTTGGTCGGTAATAACGCCTGCGGTCGGAGTAACCTCAGTCGGAGAAACAGTCATACCTGCTACCGGGCTCTCCAGACCAATCGTTACATTACCTGCGGTGAGATTTACACCCGAGAAGGTAAAATTCTTCGTGTCTGTAGCGATTTTTGCCGAAGTGAGCGTGAAAGCGGTTGCCTCAGTCTCCAACGACGGAACAGTCGGTTTTGCCAAATTAATAGTGTATGTCTGACCACCGATGGTTGCGCTTGCCTGCCAATCGGTCGTATTATCTGAAGCAGTAACTTCCACATCTACGTTCGTTACATCTGGAGCCCATCCGCCTTCATAAGAAGTAGTAACTTGCTTCTTGAAAGTAACCGTCGGAGCTGCTGCATAAGCGGTTGCGATATCCAACGTCTTGTCTTCCTGAAGAGTTGATAGATTTGCAGCAGAGATAGCCTCACCGTTAATCTCAGCACCTACCAACGCCTCTGTTACGCTGGAAACAGTCTTCTTGACCTCCAAAGTAACCAACGCGTTACGCCACCAGAGACCACCGGGTTCTGAAGAAGAACCAATGAATCGCATTTTGAACGATGCAGGGAATGTAGCAGCCGGAGCGGTAAACTCTTTCTTACCTTCTGCATATGCTGCCAAATCTTCCCAGTTGGTACCACCATCCCAAGAAATCTGTCCACCGGCAACCTCTTCAAACTTACCATACGTACATATGCTCTTGATTGCAAACAAAGAACTATAAGCCGCCTTTACCTCAAAAGTCAAGATACACTCAGTTTCGTTAACAGCCGGACGTCCCATTCCGGTAAAGCCTTCGTAAGCGATATTGGTATATTGCGCAGCCGGAGCATCTGCATTCGGATTAGCAATACAACCAGTATAGCTTGCGTTTTTCTTCCAAACATACGTATCGCTCAACTCATTATCAAGAACCGTTACCGTGAACTCTTTGGAGGTTGCTGCATAAGTTGCGTCGCCTGCTTGATTAGCTACAACGATATATTCGCCTGCTGCAGTAGCGGAGAATACGCCTGCCGGAGTGAGAGTTACACCCGGGTAACTTTCTTTCAACTCATAACTAACAGCAGCTTCGCAGTTGGACGAGAAATCAGAAACAGCGTTAAAATTGCCGAATCCAATGATGTAAGTCTTATTGGCAATGCTAATAGTAGAATAAGGCTTCCACTGTGCAGTAAATGTTGTATTTGCTGCGGTCATTGTGTAAGCGTCCTCTGCATCGTACGTCACTGCATCTACGTCACAGAGCCAACCCTCAAAATGATAGCCGTCATATTCAGGAGCCGCAGCCAGAGCAAACTCATCGCCTGAAGCCTTGTCCGTCTCTGTCGGGGTAGCGCTTGAGCCACCGTTTACATAATAAGTAACAGTGTATTTTACTGCCTCGTCACGCCAAGTAGCAGTGATTGTTACATTTTTAGCCGGCATTTCAAATTTACCTGCGCTAATCGTAACATCCGAAGAAGTCCAGCCGTTAAACTCACGACCGGAAACAGGGGTATAGCCACAAGCCGGAAGAGTTACTTCCTCACCGGCCTCATATTTCAGAGTTGCCATATCACCCGTACCTTCACCACCATTAGCAAATATTACGTCATACTTCGGAGCTGCAGCTGCTACTGCACCTGTAATCGTTACGGGAGATTTGACGTAAGTACGTTTACTTGTTACGCCCCACTGGTATAAAACAACATCAACATTTCCGACAAATTTCTTGCCAGTAAATGCACCCGACGCAAACTCAATGTCAGAGTCGGCACTACTTGAACAAGCTAATTCTTCAGACTCAACGCTCGTTACACCATCTGTGAACACAAGTTTCATCTTCATATTGCTAGTACTGTTAGCATATACCTTCATGTTCACAGCAGATGGAGTAAATGTATAGCCATCTGCAACAGTAAATTGCAAAGCAACATATTGTGATGCACTATAGTCTGCCGCATGACCTGTTATTTGGCCAGAATAACCATCCTTCGCATTACTCGAACCAATTGAAAGAGTAGAGACAGAAAATGCCGTGGATGACGAAGATAGTGTACTAACTCCAGATATCTCAGCTCTAACATCTGCCTTACCTTTAGTCAAGGTATAAGTAATCGTTCCTGTTCCTGTCGCAGGATAAGCCCATTGCGCAAAAAGAGTCACATCAGCTGTCGCTGAGAAAGTATCATCCGGATTATACGAGGCTCCTGTACCATTAGCTTTTGTATTCCAACCAACAAACACCTTGCCTGTCGGAGGTGTAAAACTATTTGCCAACACAGTAACGGTAGAATTCTTAGCGTATGGAGAATTGCTATCCGTCATAGTTCCACTTGCGCTCTCATCGTTTTTATCATACGTGACAGCGTATGGACCATCTAAGTTAACCGGAGCCTTCAGGGCAATTTCACATAAACAGCAATTGCTCGTAGCACTCGTATAAATATATGCAATATATGTTGTCGTTTTTGTAAGAGAGGGGAAAATAATTTCCTTAAATCCTGATCCGTTAGTACAAGCTACAGGGTCTCCTACCGGAGTTTGCGTTTCACTTGCATAACTATACAATGCCACGACAACATTACGATTACCTCTTGGATTTACCAAAAAAGATGCTTTTTCTGCGCCAGTAAACCGAATTGCGCCAGAATTGCTTCCCGAATTATTTATCTTAAAGTGGTTAGTTGACTTCGAAACAAATGGCGCCACAAAACCCTCTTCTCCAGTGGCAGTATAAGTCTCGCCCTGAGTAGATTTTGCTGCGTGTTTCCACCAAGAAGGAATTGTAGATTGGTTAGCCGCATCTGCATATGGATCAAAAACTATCCAGCCATTTGCATCTGCCGTAAAAGTCGTTTGACTCGCTAAATTCAAGGACGCAGTTGGCATATCAGGCAATGTAATACCTGTTATCAAATCTGTCTGATTTCCCCACACATTGCCGATGGCGAATGTAAATAGGATGAATAATGCGCTTAGATAGCGCCAAATAGTTCGTGTTCCTCTCGGAACCGCTTTACTTTGAAAATTGTTTTTCATAAGCATTTAAATTTTTAAAGTTAAACAAAAAAATTGGTTTTATATTGATTTTATTTCGCGAATCTACTGCGGATATTAGCCGTTAAACGTTCGTGCATCTCATCAAGAGTCATGTAATGCGACAACTCTGACGATTCTATGATGTCATACGCTCTCTGATTAGTTGCTGGTTGTGCGCTCATATGCATGCTTTTTTAGTTAAACTATATATTTTGCTATCTGTACTTTGCAAATTGCGCGGCAAAGGTAGGAAATTTATTTTATATACGCAAGCGTACGCGCGTATTTTCTACAAAAAGCGTCAATTAATACACTTTCGCGGGAGCGATTATAAGTAAGGAAAACGGCGCGGAGCGCAAGAAAACAAAAGAAGAAAACGAGCCGAAAACATTAATAGTAAACCAAAAACGCGTACCCCTGTGCGCGTTCGATAAGCGCACTGACGGGTACTTACAAAAATACGGATTTGCAATCCTCACAAAAAATGACAAAAAATATTTACACAAAATGTTCTATATGTCGAATTGCCCAGGTATTGCCCACGAGATGACCCCGAGACGCCCCCGAGAGAAATAGGACATAAAAGAGCGGGCGCAAGCGGGCGGGATAGTATCCCGCGCAAACGACAAACATCATACCGGCATAAAATGCCGGGACAATGGACGAAACCCGAACAAAAAAGAGAAGCGCGCTCAAAAATGAGCGCGAAATGCACAACAAAAAACGGGCGCAAGAATGCGCCCGAGGTGCACAACAAGGAAAAGACATCCTCACCCGAAGGCAAGGATGTCTTTCTGAGCTATAAGCGATTAGCTATTAGCCGTTAGCGAGGATTACTCGTCGCCGTTGAGGGCGGCCTCGGCGGCCTCGCGGGCAGCCTGGATGGCAGCGTATTCCTCTTGGTTGTGCACAGCGATCTTCTGGAACTCACGCATACCGGTACCGGCCGGGATGAGGTTACCGCAGATCACGTTCTCCTTCATACCCTCGAGGGTGTCCACCTTACCGCGGATAGCGGCTTCGTTGAGGACCTTCGTGGTCTCCTGGAAGGAGGCAGCGGACATGAAGGACTTGGTACCAAGGGCAGCACGGGTGATACCCTGGAGGATCTGTTTAGCCGTTGCGCACTCTGCGTCACGCGCCTTGACGAGTTTCTTATCGCGGCGGCGGAGAGACGAGTTCTCGTCGTGCAGACGGCGTGCGGTAACGATCTGACCCTCGTGGAGGTTCTCAGACTCACCGGCGTCGGTAACGACCTTGCGGCCCCAGATACGATCGTTCTCCTCGAGGAAGTCGAGTTTGTCGACGATATCTCCCTCCAAGAAACGGGTATCTCCAGCCTCGAGGATCTCTACCTTACGCATCATCTGGCGTACGATGATCTCGAAGTGCTTATCGTTGATCTCCACACCCTGCATACGGTAAACGGCCTGTGCCTCGTTGACGATGTAGTCCTGAACAGCCGTCGGACCCTGGATAGACAGGATGTCATCCGGAGTGATGGCGCCGTCAGAGAGGGCGTGTCCTGCGCGGACATAGTCGCCTTCCTGGACGAGGATCTGCTTGGTCAACGGGATGAGGTATGCCTTCTGCTCACCGAGTTTGGAGGTGATGAACAGCTCGCGGTTACCGCGCTTGATCTTACCGAACGAGATCTCACCGTCGATCTCAGCTACGACAGCCGGGTTAGACGGGTTACGAGCCTCGAAGAGCTCAGTGATACGCGGAAGACCGGAGGTGATATCACCGCCACGGTTGGTAGCGCGGGCCATAGAGAAGAGGTTGTCACCGATCTTAACCGCATCGCCATCCTGGTGGATCAGCGAAGCTTTCACCGGCAGGTTGTAGGTGCGGAGGATATTGCCTCGTGCATCGACGATATGTGCCTGCGGCATCTTGGTCTTATCCTTGGTATCGGTAATAGAAACCTCTTTCTTACCGGTCTGCTCATCGATCTCGGTCTTACAGGTAACACCTTCGATGACGTCTTCGTACTTGATGAAACCGTCGAGTTCGATGATCAACGGGGTCTTATACGGATCCCACTCGCAGACGAGGGTTCCCTTCTCGTATTTCTGACCCGGTGTGACGAAGAGTTTCGAAGCGTACGGGATATCGAAGTTCGAGAGGATGACGCCAGTCTTCTCATCCTTGAGGGTCATCGCGTTCTGACGGCTAACGACGATGACGTCGCCGGCAGCGGTGGTGATGGTACGGAGATCTTCGATCTCAACAATACCCTCGCGGGTGAGGTTATAGGTACCTTGTGCGGCTGCACCGCCTGCCAGACCTCCCGAGTGGAAGGTACGGAGGGTCAGCTGGGTACCCGGTTCACCGATGGCCTGTGCGGCGATGACGCCGACAGCTTCACCCTTCTGCACCATCTTACGCGATGCGAGGTT
>Ga0247611_10006167_pt1 | contig 15514 bp, 16 predicted proteins | sample 177DNAGHGhighgp2_FD_192422 | JGI IMG/M metagenome (GOLD analysis project Ga0247611, IMG submission 192422) | Sheep rumen microbial communities from Palmerston North, Manawatu-Wanganui, New Zealand - 1770 DNA GHGhigh gp2 | ecosystem: Host-associated > Mammals > Digestive system > Stomach > Rumen...
TGGGCTCGGTGGACGAGGGGCACTTCATCATCTTTGACCGCAAGGGCGACAAGACGTGGGACGAGCGCATCTGGCACGAGCAGCGCGACTACCAGGGCCGCACCATCACCGTGTGGGGCATGTAAACCCCTCCCCCGAGAAAAACTCGAATGGCCACCAATGAATTTCACGGTTCATTGGTGGCCATTCGAGTTCATTTGTGTCTTACGCCTTTAGGGGGTTCCCCTTTTCGTGCCTCAGAATTTCATGTAGAGGCGGCGGTTGCGGCCCTTGCGGTGGCTGACGTGGATCCAGCGGCAGCCTTTCTCGTCAATGCACTGGTCCACGGGCAGATCGAGTCGCTTGATGAGTGCCAGCAGGCGGCGGTTTCTTGCAGGTGAGCCCACGGTGATGTCGGCGGCTTCACCACGCTGGTGCTGGCTGCCTGGTGTGCCGCCAACGGCTCGGTTGAGTTCAGGACAGCGGTAACCGCTATTAACCCTAATGGGGCCACCCCAAGCCTCGCGCAGCGGATCCAGTACCTGATGTACCAGCTCTTGCAGTGCCTTGACGGCAGAGCTTGGCGGCGTGTTGTCGATTCCCAGCCGCCGAGCAGTAGCCGATCGTGTCAACTCCTGGATGGTGAAGTGCTTCATCGGAAGTTGATGCGCATGTGCGCCATGGGGTAGCGCAGCACCAGGCACGAGGCCTCGGTCATCACCAGCGCGTCAACGTTGCGCACTCCGCTCTTCTTGAGGTTGAGTTGCTCGGTGCTGAAGGGGATGTGGACATACTTTTGGATATACTCAGGGTCGATGACAATACCCTGCTCGCTCATACCCATCTCATCAAATACCTCACTGAGCAGAACATATAGGCAACCAAATTTGGAGCGAAGCTCGGTGAAGTCGATGCCCCACTTAGACACATGCTGGCCTGCCGTGATGACACGGGTGTAGTCCAACTTGCTGATGCGGCTGATGAGGTCGCTGCCGCCAATCAGGATCTTGCGCTTGCTGCCGGCATTACCCGTGAAGGCCTCGTGCATCAGGTTCACCATGGTACCAGCGTTGAACTCGTCGCTCGACTCGATGTAGAAGTCCTTGCCTGCCTGGCTCCAGATGCCGCCAGTGAAGTAGATGTGCTCCTTCTTGTTGTTGTCCCACAGCTGCCTTGCCGTGCCAAAGAGGAACGACTTCTCCATGCCCAGACGCATGTCATAGATGGCAGCCTCCTCCTGGTCGCTCATTGTCCAGCCCACTTCCTTGTTGGACAGGCGTTGCAGTGTGGATTGCTCTACCTGCATCTTGAAGATCTGGCACAGGTTGCGCCCCTTGGTGGGAAGAGCCTCAAACTGCGGCGACTGCACGTCGAGCTCACTGGCGGCGCGTCCCATGCGCACTACAGTGACACCGGCGGAGATGTAGGGGAAGCAGTTGCGCACACCGTTCACGGTGGGACCGTTCACTGCCATCACCCTGAGACCATCGTTGTTGCGCTCCAGCACATACAGGATAAGATCCTGCTTGGCCTCGCTCACCCCATTGGGCTGGTAGCCCGCAACGCTGCGCACGAGAATCGTGTCGGTGGGGTCAAAGATTTCATCATTCTCGGTGTTGATGGTGATGATGGGGCTATCCTCGTTCTCTTGAGGATCACTGGCAGGGACTTCGCTGGCCATCTTGGTGTACGTGGGCTTAGTGTCCACGCGGTAGAAGTCCACTACCATGCTGCCGCTGTGCTTGCTGCCGGCATAACGCGAAATCTGGTCGATGGGTGTAGACATGGGGCGTATTTTCACGATCTGCTGGTCAATCTCGTTGAGCAGCAGATCGGGAGAGCCCTCGCGGGACAGCTCGGTGGTGAGGGGGCCATCTACAACATGGCGGCCGTCATTGGCACCAGGAATCACCATGCCTACCACCGCCATGGTGGCCGAACTGCTCACTAGGCCGCATGAAGCTAGGATGGCAATGAGGATGATGGTGATGACAAACAGGACAAGCTTCTTGTGGTTGCGCATCCAGCGCACAATCTTGAAAAAATTGTTGTAATTCATGGGTTTAAGTTTTAAGTTTTAAGTTTTAAGTTCTAAGTTCTAAGTTTTAAGTTGTTAGTTGGTGGTTAGTCCCAGATGCTGCGGCGGCAGTATTGGGGGAAAATGGGTGTACTCTGGGGTTCGTCGGCCGTTGTGTCGCACTTGGGCGGCAAAACGGCCTCGATCTTCTCGTTGCGGCCTCGCAGATAGCCCTCGGCGTCAGCATTCTGCACGTCGTTGTCGTGAGTGATGCCTTGCACGAGCGTGTCTAGCAGTTCATCGGTGGCGGTGTCCAGCCCTTGGGTCAACTGGGTGAGGCGTTGTGTCACCTGGGGCTCCAGTCCTCGTGAAGTGATGCGCTCGGCGAGGGTGGGAGAGGCTGTAGTCGCGGTGACTGCCTCGGCCTCCAGCTGTTGTTCACGGTGCTCTTCTTCTTGGTTTTTCATGTCTCTGTTGATGAATAATGTGTTGTTAATATGGGTTATTAGTAGTACCCTAGAGTGCTAGGGTTGAAGACAGCTTGCGGTCACGCTGACGCCGAAAGGCCTGGAATGTGTCATACACGTCACTCAGGGCAATATTGGCATTCTCGCTCTGCAGTTGGTAGGCATTGGCACTGATCACAGTGGGCTCCTTGCCCTGCAAAGCTCCGCTCACACCACTGATTTCCTCAAATAGGCGCATTTGTAGCTCAATCATCTGATAGGCCCCGATGTTGGTGCCATTGACGTGTACTTGCTCGGGCTTTGCGTCACTGTAGCGCGGGTTGTAGGGAAGCAAACCGCCAGCACTGGCCCAGCAGCGTCGGGCATCCTCCCACGTCCAGCCGTCGGGTAGAGCGGTCTCGGGAAAGAGGAGTACACCCTTGGCACAGGATCGCATCACTTGGTCAAGCAGCGAGATCAGACGGTTGACGTGCTTCTGCGTGTCGATGATGTCCTCGACCACGGCATGCACCTCGCCGTCGGTGAGCGGGTATAGCTTGATGACAAACGGGTGGCTGCCGTGAGGCCAGGGCGAATCATACTCGCACAGCAGGTCGCCCATGGGACTAAACCAGCGGCAGTGCCACACGGTGGCGATGTCCCAGCACATGGTGATGTCGGGATGACCCTTCAACCGGCCGACGGTGTGTGCTGGCTCCACGCTCAGCGTCCCCTCGCGACGGTTGTGGCACACCATCACCTCGCGGCTCTCAAGGGTCCACACCTCGATGGCGCGACACTTCCCATCGCGTGCGTGCCAAAAGTCGGTCCCCAGTTGCGAGTCGGCACCCAGGCGGGTCGTGAAGTCTGCAATGCGTTCCTCGGCACCGTCGGTGTAGAGGCGGCGCACCCAGGCTGCGCGGCGCTGGTTGCCGCCCGCTACCCGTCGCAGCAGCTGTGCGATATTCAGGTCGTGCAGTTGCCCGATGAGCTCGCAGTCCCAGGCTCGTGTGTCATGGATGGGGCCAGTGAACAGTTGGTTGATGTTCACATTGTGGACGCTCGTCTGCTGGTCGCCTCCAGGATCATGGCAGGTGTCCACGCGCTGGATGCAGCATCCCGAGATCAGGAACTCCTCTAGGGCTCGGCTGTCAAGTTCATCCAGTTCGTTGTCCTGGACAGCCTGTGAAAGCCTCTTGTCGGCCATCCCGTCATCGCCCTTGATGTATTGTGAGCGAAAACGTCCCACAATGGTCTTCACCAGTTGCCTGATCAGATTGTTGGTGATGCTCTGGCATCCCTGGCTGTTGAGGTACTCGCCCTCGGTCATCCAGTGGCCCTGATGGTCCTTGACGGGGTCTCCCCACTGGTCGCCATAGGTAAACCGCTTGTTCCTCAGGCGAGATTGCCTCAGCCCTGCTGCGCTCATCCATGCTTGATAGGCGGCATGAAGGACACGGGTGTGTTTTTCATTGGTCGTTGGTGTTTTCATGGTGTTATGGTTCATTATCATTAGCGTTAAGGTGATCAACAATGTTCCTCTAGACCTGTTGACGCTGCAAAATTACAACCCGTCATCCTCGTCGCACCATGTCAAAAAGCACAACCCGTAAAAAAAAGTCGCCTCCCCATGCAGGGAAGCGACTGATGTCCATTTTTTTTCTGATAACTGTTACTTGATGACCTTGGCGGTGCTGCGGGTGCCGTCGGTGTAGGTGGTGACAACGATGTTCACACCATCCACGGGCTGCTCGCTCATCTGGCCAGCGAGGTTGTAGTAGGCAACGCTAGCAACGGCCTTGTTGGCATCAATCTCATCAACAGCGGTCATGTCCTTGTTGACCGTCACCATGATGTCTGAGAACATGTCGTCAAATGCAACGGGCAACTCATACTTGCCGTCAACCACTACCAGATAACTCTTGGTGTGATCCAGGTTATAGTAGTTGCCGTCCTCGGCGGGAGCTACAAGTTCATTGGCATTGTCGCCATTCATGGCCCACAGCTCTACGTCGGCCATCAGATCGGTCTGCGTGATGCGGATGTCGCTGGTGAAGTAGGGGGTGCGGAAGGCGGGCAGGCGGTGATCGGGCAGGTCATACCAGTAGCTCAACAGGTAAGTGGGAATCTGGTCAACCACGTCTGAACTGAAGCAGTACTGGCCGGAACGCATCAGGCTGGCCACTTCCTGGTCGGCCTCGTCAAAGGCCATGTAGCGGTACTTCATGTGGATATCCTCCCAGTTGCACATCCACAGGGTCAGGTAGATGCTCTCGCCGGTGTACAGGAAGGGGATGTTACGGCCTTCCTCATCCTTGACGTTGAACGGGCAATCCACGATGGTCTGGGGATTGGATGCACGAGCTGCGGGCTCAAAGGTGCTGATGTACCCCGGGTGGTCGCGGTAGCCACGGCAATTGATGGTGTCGGTCAAGAGCTGGCCATCAGGGAAATTCCATACGATTCGGTAGCCATTGCCAAACCACTGGTCGTACTCATTGAGCTCGGTTCCGTCTTCCACGTTCTTGCACCATGCTGTCACCTCAAGGAAGGTGCCCTTGCTGCAGTAGTCGCTACCCACGTCATAGCCGTCCAGGCCCAGGCCAATGACCTTGGCGTTGGCGGGCAGGGTTGCGGTACCCTTGTTGGTGTCGCCCTTAGCGAAGTCGGCACTGGTTACCAGATACTCGGGCTGGAACTTCATCATGCGCATCCCCGGATCAAAGTCGGGGAAGTTCTGGATGTGTTGATAGACATCTACGTCAACCGGCAGGGCAAACAGCAGAGTGTCGCCAGCTGGTTGTGGAATGTTGGATGCGGTCACCTGAGTATAGGCATTAGCAACACCGCATCCGGCAGCAATCATTACAAAAGTGGAAAGTAAAAATTTTTTCATAATGTTTCAAATTTGAATATTTTTTGAATATTGAGTTCAGCTAAATATATAGATGATGCAAAGTTAAATCAAATAATCTAATAACACAAAAAGTTTTTTGATTTTTTTATCAGATTTCGTCATTTTGTCATTTTCTTAACAAATCTTGCCCTTTTTTGTGGTCATTTACCGTTAGTAGGCCCAAATATCTGTTGTATAAAACCTTAGCGGTTTTGAGCCTTGAAGGGGGGCTTTCAGCTATTGATGTGCCGAATGTTGCCATCATGCATTCTGGACTCGACGTGCAATTTGTCCCAGCAGGAAAACGGGAGAGGTGCCTACAATGATCCATAGCCAGGTCTTCCAGTCAAGCGGAGCGCAGTTGAAGAGTGGTGCTGCAAATTGAACGATGATGATTTGCCCGATGAAGACTACAGCTGCTACAGCCCAGAACACCTTGCTGTCCTCCATGTTGTTGAAGGCCCACTTGCCGGTGGCATAGGCTCTGGCATTGAGCATATTCCAGAACTGCAGGAAGACAAAGACGCTGAAGAAGATGCCCATCTCGTGCGGGTTGATGTTGGGATTGATGCCACGGGCAAACACCGGGCCCCCATTGGCCTCGCGCACAAAGTAGTAGTACAAGCCAATCATCAATACGGCAAAGATGGTGCCGCTCAACAGGATGAATTTCATCATCGACGAGGTGATGATGCTGGCCTGGGAGTTGCGTGGCTTTTGCCGCATGAGCACACTATTGGGGGGTAGTGAGGCCAGAGCAAGGGCGGCAAAGGTGTCCATGATCAGGTTGACCCACAGCATCTGGGTGACGGTGAGGGCAGGCTGCTTGCTGAAGAAAGAGCAGATGGCAACCACCAGGCAGGCGCACACATTGACAGCCAACTGGAAAAGGATGAAACGCTGGATGTTGCTGTACAGCGAGCGACCCCACAGCACCGCCTTGTTGATGCTGGCAAACGAGTTGTCCAGGATAGTGATGTCACTGGCTTCCTTGGCCACGGCGGTGCCATCACCCATCGACAGGCCCACCTGGGCCGCATTGAGTGCCGGTGCGTCGTTGGTGCCGTCGCCAGTGACGGCAACGACCTCACCCTGCTGCTGCAACAGCCGCACGAGACGTGCCTTGTCATCGGGACGGGCGCGGGCCATGATCTTGATAGACCTTGCGTGCTGAGCCGCTGCGTCATCACTCAGGGCGGCAAACTCTGGCCCGGTGATGATGGCATCGTCAGCATCCTCGTCGGTCCACAGCCCCACCTGGCGGCCGATCTCGCGTGCGGTCGCTCCCGTGTCGCCAGTGATAATCTTCACTTTCACTCCCGCGTTGCGGCAATCCTGGATGGCTGCGGGGACATCGCTGCGCACGGGATCGCTGATAGCAACAATTCCCACAAGGGCGAGTCCCGGGTAGCCACCACTGGTCAACTGCTTGAGCACATCGTCGGCTTCTTCCACATCAGTCACCTGCGCATAGGCAAACGCCAGGGTGCGCATGGCCTTGGACTGGTAGCTGGCAAGCTCCTGGTTGATCTGCTGGAATGTGGCTTCACCTTCCACGTGATCGCACAATCGCATGACAATCTCGGGCGCTCCCTTGAGCAGCAGCAGGCGCTGGCCCGTGCCGCTGTTAACCACCGTCGCCATGAATTTATTCATCGTCGAGAACGGCAGTTGAGCCAGTTGCTCGCAGTTCTCTCGCAACTCCATGTAGTCGACGCCTGCTGCCTTGAGCCACAGCAGCAAGGCACCCTCGGTGGGATTCCCCAGGGCCATGACGTTGTTGGGGTCACTGTCATCGAGAAAAGCGGTGCTGTTGCAAGCGATGCTCTCCTTGACAATGGTGCTCGCGGGGTCATCAGTCAACTTCACGCCGCCGTCTAGGCCATAGAAATGCGTCTGATATACCTGCATCTTGTTCTGGGTGAGCGTGCCGGTCTTGTCGGTGCAGATGACGGTGGTGGCTCCCATCGTCTCGCAAGCATGCATGCGGCGCACCAGGTTGTTGTGCTTGAGCATCTTGCGCATGCTCAGTGCCAGTGATAGGGTCACGCTCATGGGTAACCCCTCGGGTACCGACACGACGATGAGCGTCACGGCTAGCATGATGGTCTCGATAAAGTACTGGGCATCGGCAACAAAGCCCTCACTGCCTGCAATCACATATTCCAGGATGCGGCCCAGCACCAGCAGCCCGGCCATGAAATAGCTGCCGCGGGCTATGGTGCGTCCCAGGCGGTCAAGTTGCTGCGTGAGTGGTGTCTTGACATCGTTGTCGATCTGGGCATCGTGATACACCTTGCCATACTCGGTCTTGTCTCCCACGCGTTCCACACGCATGGTGGCGCCACCCTCAATGATGGTGCTGGCACGCAGGAGCTGGTTGGCAGGATAGGTCGTTGAACTGGCATGGGCAGCGGCAATGGCGGCATCATGGGTCTTCCATGCCGAGGGCTCACCTGTAAATGAGCTCTCGTCCACAGTGAGGTTGTTGCTGTCAAGGACGGTGCCGTCGGCTGGCACTTTCTCGCCAGTGTCCAGAATGACAATGTCGCCCACCACGATGTCGCAGCGTGGCACCTGGGTGACATGGCCAGCACGCATCACCTTCACCATGACATGGTCATCGGTCTGGTTGAGCAGACGGAATTTCTTGTTGGCATTGACCTCGACGATAAAGCCCACAAGGGTCGCCAGTATAATGGCTAGGAATATGCCCAGTGGCTCAAACAGGATGCTGGCACCCAGGCCCAGCCAGTGGTATTCATAGATTGACAACCCCACCGACAGCATGAGCGCTACCAGAAGAATCTTGATGAGCGGGTCGTTGAACTTTTCCAGGAACTGTTTCCACAACGGTTCGTGCGCTGGCGGGGTGAGCACATTGTCGCCGTGCTCCTGCCGGCTGTCCAGCACTTGCTGGGCGGTCAAGCCCTTGTCATATTTGGTCTTTGCCATCGGTGATGTTTCGTTTACATGTAAAAAATGACACTGTCCATGCAAGTGCAAGAACCGTGCCAACTGCATTGCCTCATCGTGGGTATGGAGCGGGATGGGGAGAGCCTTACCTCATGCAGTGATTTGACGTGGAAGCGGCTGCCGGGCGAAACGCTGCTTGTTGAAGATGGAATCCCAGCGCAGCTTGATGACACCCCACAGGGCCTCAAAGAAGATGCTGCTGTTCATCTTGCTGGTGCCCAGCACACGGTTGACAAACACGATGGGCACCTCCTTGATCTTGAAGCCCATGCAGTGAGCAGTGAACTTCATCTCGATTTGGAAAGCATAGCCCTTGAACTCCACCTTGTCCAGATTGATGGACTGCAGTACCTCACGGCGGTAGCACACATATCCAGCTGTGGTGTCATGAACATCCATGCCGGTGACCAAGCGAACATAGGCCGATGCGTAGTAGCTCATCAGCATCCTACCCATCGGCCAGTTGACGACATTCACGCCGGTAAGGTATCTTGAGCCAACGGCCACATCAGCACCGCCACTGGCGCATGCTGCCTGCAGTTCCGGCAGTTTGTCTACGGGGTGGGAGAAGTCGGCGTCCATCTCGATGATGTATTCATACTGGTGGTCGATTGCCCACTTGAAACCAGCGATATAGGCAGTGCCCAATCCCTGCTTGCCAGCGCGCTTGAGGATATTGACACGATCGGGCCTCTCGGCTATGATCGTGTCCACAATGTCGCCCGTGCCGTCGGGTGAGTTGTCGTCAACGATGAGCACATCAAACTGGTGCTCTGCTAGGCTGAGCACTGCTTGGATGATGTTGCGGATGTTCTCCTTCTCGTTGTAAGTCGGGATGATGACTAAGCTGTCTGACTTCATGAGTGCTTACAAATTATTTTCCTCGTCAAAATTGTGATGACAAAAGTACAACTTTTTTTTATATTAATCCCCCAATGGCCGACGATATTGTATCATCGGCTCGTTTTTTTTATACTTTTGCAATGATTAACTACCGTTTAACGCGTGGTAACTATCTTGTTGAGGCGCGGGTGATGCGGGCCAGGTAGTCATAGTGCCCGCCGCGGGTTACCACCTGGACCTCAAAACCACATTCTCGCGCTTTCTCCATCAGGGTGTCGGCATCGATGAACAGCCAGGGAAACTGCTCGCCCTTGATGCCCTTGTACTGCATCTGATAGGTCATCTCGCCATAGTATCCCTCGACGCCCGTGAGGTCGATAAAACCGTCCTCGTCCTCATAGATGTAGCAGATGTCGCTCGAGTCACACAACACCTCGCCACCCGGTGCCAGTAGCTTGTCCACCTGCATGAAAAAGGCTGGCAGACGGCTCAGCCTGCCCACGATGCCAATGCCATTCATGAGCATGAGGATGGTGTCAAACTTGCCATCCAGCGTGAAGAAGTCTTGAACATGGGCATCGGCCACCCCGCGGGACAGCATTGTGGTCACGGCAAGGGGCGAGATGTCGATGGCGGTCACCCGCTTGCCCTGCTGCTGCAAGGCTAGCGAGTGGCATCCGGCTCCTGCACCCACGTCGAGGATGTGCCCATGCGACAACTGCAAGGCCTCCTGCTCGATGGCGGGCATGGCAACTAGTGGCCGAAAAAGGGTCTTGACTGGAATCTCGTCCTCTTCCAGCATGGGAGAAAACACGCGCAAGCGTGCCGCCTTGCCTTCCTTGTGGTAGTCGGCAATGGCTTGTCCCATCGGGTCACGGGTGATGTCCATCAGCGTATGAAGTGAGTTCCCTGCCAGGGCTCATACTTGGGTGGCTTGCTCTCATCGGCAGTCAACTGGCGAATCATCCAGGCCATGTTCAGCGCCATGGTGCGCATCGTCTGCATGCCCTCGTTATCAAGACGCACCTCGCCTGCCTCACGGCCGTAGGCGATGTTCCAGTACTGTGAGGTCACCAGAGGCATGTTCACCATCTGGAAGGGGGTCTGCAGCGTCTGGAAGGCTGCTGTGGCCCCGCCGCGACGGCACACGGCCACGGCTGCAGCTGGCTTGCCTGCCACGCGGGCACCCGCAAACAGGACGCGGTGTATCAGGTTGAGCACGTTGCCGGTGGGCGTGCCGTAATATACAGGTGTGCCAACGATCAGACCGTCGGCGTCATTCAGCTTGTCAATCACCTCGTTGCACAGGTCGTCGTTGAACACGCAGTGGCCGTCACCGGCTCGCACGCATCCGGCACACGCGATGCAACCGCGCACGGGCTTGGTGCCAATCCACACGATTTCGGTCTGGAAACCTTGCTCAATCAGTGTCTTGGATGCCTCGTTCAGGGCAAAGTAGGTGTTGCCTTTCTCATGGGGGGAACCATTTATCAATAGGACTTTTTTCATTTGTTTTTAAGTTGATAATTTTTAGGTTAAAAGTTGAAAGAATCTAATAAGTATTATAGAATAACAAAAGTTTTTTTTGGGGGGGAACGGTTATAACTTGGTCATGTGGTAGCCCATCGACTTGAGCTGCACGGCCATCCCCATTTGATACATGCATTGCAGGCCAGCGACATAGGCCTTGAACGCCTCGACGGTGCCTGGCTCAATGTCTTGCTTGAAGATGGCCCGTTTCACGTGCTCGGCACTGTCTCCCACCAGCGTCTGCAACTGCTCGGCGGCATCGCCGTGTATTTCCAGCACCTCGTCCATGATGTACTCGTCCAGGTTGTCATATCCACGCTGGTCTCGCAATGGCGTGTACAGGTCATCGACGCTGGCATATTTCTCCCAATCCTGGTCCCACATCTTGGCAATGGCCATGCCGATGAACATCATCCACCCCAGCGATGCGATGGGATAGGTGGCAAACTCGCGCACGCCATCGGGCAGATAGGCCTCGGCCACGGGGGGCCACTTGGATTCAACGTCGGGGCACTCGGGCAGGTGATCATCGACGGCATCGCGAGCGGTCAGGAAGCGATGCAGGTCAGCAAGCAGTGTGGCGGCAAAATCTTCCATATCAGAACTTGACGCGTCGCTCAGGGGCATTGAACGAGAAGAAACGTGCCTCGCCATCGGTGATGAACAGAGCCGCCATCTTGTCATCGGCCTGGTATAACTGCTTGAGCTCGGGATTCTGATCCAGGATGAATTGCTTCATCACCACGTCATCGTCGTTGACGAGACGGCCGCTCACGCGAATCCATTCCGCACCATTGGCCTTAGTGGCACTCAACTCAAAGTTGGGATTCGATTCCAGTTGCTTGAACACGTCCTTGACCTTGCCCGTCATCAGGTACAGGCGGCCGTTATAGATCTCGCTCACGCCAAAGGGGCGCACGCGAGCCTTGTCGCCGTCAACAGTGGCCACGTAAAACACGCGGCACTCGTTGAGGTAATCCTTAATTTCTTGAAGTATATTCATATTATATATGTCACATTATTAAAAAGCGGGCGCAAAGGTAGTACATGTTTTCGGCTTTTCCAAATCTCACCGTCAAAATGCAATATTCTTGACATGAAAAACGCGTTTCTAGAAAATTTTTAGCTAATTTTGCCGTTCATTGAAGTGGCAATGCAGATCTACAAGTTCAATAGCATCCTGAAACCTGTCCTCTGGGGCGGGGACAAGGTGGTGACGTTCAAGCGTCTGCCACCAGCTGGAGAACCCATTGGAGAAAGCTGGGAACTATCGGCCGTCCCTGGGCGAGAATCGGTCGTCATCAATGGCGAGGATCTGGGATTGACGCTATCGCAGCTGGTGGCTCGGTATGGTGCTGACCTGGTGGGAGAGGATGTCTATCAACGCTATGGTGAACGGTTTCCCCTGCTCATCAAGGTTATTGATGCCCAGCGAGACCTGTCGGTGCAGGTGCATCCCGGTGACGAGTTAGCCAGGCGTGACCACGGCTGTGACGGCAAGAACGAGATGTGGTATATCCTCCACACCGATGAGGGAGCCACCATCCGTGCAGGTTTCAATGCCACGCTAACGGCTGATGAGTATGACCGTCAGCTGGAGGCGGGCTCGCTCCTGGATGTGGTTAACGCGGTGCCCTCCCATCAAGGTGACGTCTTCTACATCCCTGCTGGGCAAATCCACACTATCGGCGCCGGCAATCTGCTGGTCGAAATCCAGCAGTCCAGTGACATCACTTATCGCGTTTGGGACTATGACCGCAGGGATGCCGATGGCAACCTCAGGCCGCTGCACATCCGGCAGGCGCGCAAGGCACTTGATTTTACTGCCCATGACTGTCAGGTCCATGAATTCCCGTGCATCGGTGAGGGAATGAAACGGCTGGTGAGTTGCCGCGATTTTGACGTGATTCAGCTCGACTTTGTGGATGGCTACCACTTGGAATGGCCATCACCGCACTCGTTCATCGCCATGTTCTGTGTCAAGGGCGACACAACCCTCCACGTCGAGGGAATGAACCCGCAGTCGCTGTGCCAGGGCGAGGTGGCTCTGGTGCCAGCAAGTGTCGATCATGTGGCCATGACGGGAACTGCAACACTGCTGCTGGCCCTGGTACCGGCATCATGAGAACTGTGCCACACCTGCATACAACTATAAACATTTACAATTATAACGATAATGAATAAAAAAGTTAAATGGATAATTGCTGCAATCGTTGCCCTGGGTGTTATCGCCCTGGCCTGCGCTGCACCTTATTTCTTCATGGGCGCTCCTAGCGAGGGCGTTGTCAAGGTGCGCAAGGGCAGCACGGTTGACATGATTGGTGACAGCGTGAAGCAGCATGTGGATAGGGCCTTCGGCAAGCGTGTCGTTACCATGCTGAATGTCATGGGGGCCAAGGTCGAGAACCGCGAGGGAGCTTTCCGCATCACACAGGGGATGTCACCTTTCACCGCTGCCCGGCGCATCAAGAACGGGGTGCAGGATGGCATTCGCTTCACCTTCAACAACGTGCGCACCCTCGACGAGTGGACCACACGCTGGGGTGACACGTTCATGGAGGGACCTGATGCCATGCGCAAGGCTCTCAAGGACAGTGCCGTGTGTGCCAAGTATGGCAAAACGCCACAGACCATCGTCTGCCTGCTCATGCCTGACACCTACGAGTTCTACTGGAACGTCTCGCCCATGAAGATGCTTGACCGCATGTTTGATTACTACAACGACTTCTGGACCAGCGACCGCAAGGCCAAGGCACAGCAACTGGGTCTCACTCCCGATCAGGTGGCCACGGTGGCATCGATTGTCGAGGAAGAAACCAGCAAGGCCGATGAGCGCGGCAAGGTGGCGAGACTGTATCTCAACCGTTACCAGCAGGGCATGCGCCTCCAGGCCGACCCCACGGTGAAGTTTGCCATCGGTGACTTCTCCATCAAGCGCATCACCGTGCCCATGACCCAAGTCAAGTCGCCCTACAACACCTATCAGGTGGATGGTCTGCCCCCTGGCCCCATCCGCTTGCCCGAGAAATCAACCATCGACGCTGTCCTTGATGCCCCCCAGCACGACTTCATCTACATGTGTGCACGGGCCGACTTCAGCGGCTATCACGATTTCTCACGTGACTATGCCACCCACCTGGATAATGCGCACCGCTATCAGGCAGCCCTGAATGCGCGGGGCATCAAGTGAAAATTCACCCAAATCATTTTGAAAGATATGGAAAACGAAGAGAAAATTGTTGTGCTCAAGAAGTATGCCAGCCCTGTTGACGCTAATATCGTCAAGGGCGCTCTTGAAGCCAGCGGCATTCCTGCTGGTGTGATCGTTGACAGCACGGCCAATGCCATCTGGATGGCTCCCGTCAGGCTGGTGGTCTTTGAGCGCGATCTGGAACTGGCCAGAAAGGTGATCAGTGAAACTGACGATGGCCAGATGGATGACGTGACCGACCAGTAATTATACTAAAGTATGGTCTTCTTGCGTTATAAGATTGTAATGAAGATTAAATAACGACTACATGACAACCTATTTGCGTCACATGATATTGGTGGCTATTGCCGCTGTGGCTTTCATGGCCGCGGCAAGCGATGGTACCTCCACTACGGCCTATCAGTTCCTGAGCGTGCCGGTTTCTAGTCACGTCTATGGACTGGGTGGACACAACATCACTATCATTGATGATGACATCAACCTGGTTGAGCAGAACCCTGCACTGCTCGGAGCCGAGTTTGACCATCAGGTGGGACTGAACTATATGCGATACATCGGTGAGACCAATTTCGCCGGCTTGCGTTACGGTCAGGGCGTGGGAAAGAATGGCTCGGTGGCTGCTGGCATTCAGTACTTTGGATATGGCGATATCGAGGGAGCCTCCATCGACGGCATCCGCACGGGAAAATTCACGGCAAGCGACATCGCCTTCAGCGTCACCTATAGTCACGATGTGACCAAGCGCCTGCGCGGCGGTATCACGCTCAAGTACCTCTATTCCAAGTATGAGGATTACACTGCTGGCGCAGTCGCCGCCGACGTGGGTTTGAGCTATTATGACCCGACTCACGAGTTCTCGGCTTCGATCGTGGCCAAGAACCTGGGTGGTCAGGTCAAGAAATTCAATGAATTCAAGGATAACTTGCCATGGGACATCCAGGTGGGCGTGAGCAAGATGCTGGGCAAGGCTCCTATCCGCCTGCACCTCACGGCCTATGAACTGGCGCGATGGAAATCTCCTTATTACAAGATTGCTGATGTGAACAACCCCAAGAGCGACCTGGTCAAGCAGGAATCCTTCGGCAGCAATCTGTTGCGGCATCTCGTCTTTGGTGTGGATGTGTTGCCCACCAACAACATCTATCTGGGCCTGGGCTACAACTACCGTGTGCGCACCGACATGGCGACCTACAAGCGCGACTTCATGTCAGGGCTCTCGGTGTGTGGCGGATTAAAGGTGAAAGCCTTTGGAATCGGTGCAGCCTTTGCACGTCCCCACAGTGGCGCCACCACGATGATGTTCAACCTCACGGCATCCATCGGCGAGCTGCTGAAGTAGCATTCATTAGGGTACTAAAAATAAAATTGTCTGAAGTTGCCATTTAAAAAGCAACTTTAGACAATTTTAATCTTTTTAACCGGCCACGTAACTATTCAGCGAATAGAGCCTCACGCCCTAACTTTGCATCGTTATTAATCTAGAGAGACAATCATTTTAGATGTTTTGTGGTTTTCCTTACCTTTGTTGTAGAAAGGAAAGGATTGACCCCCAGAGAGTAACCAATGCCTCACGCCAGGGCCTGACCCTAAACTTAGCTGTTGGACTCTCTGGATTT
>Ga0247611_10006168_pt1 | contig 15514 bp, 8 predicted proteins | sample 177DNAGHGhighgp2_FD_192422 | JGI IMG/M metagenome (GOLD analysis project Ga0247611, IMG submission 192422) | Sheep rumen microbial communities from Palmerston North, Manawatu-Wanganui, New Zealand - 1770 DNA GHGhigh gp2 | ecosystem: Host-associated > Mammals > Digestive system > Stomach > Rumen ...
AGCAGAGACGGCGAGATCTCGTTCACGGGTATTCAGCTGACAGACACAGCCGTGTTGGCTTTCCGCGCCTCGCCCTATAATAGCGCCAAGAGCATGCAACTCGATATCTATCTCAATGGCAGCGAAACACCCTTCCGCACCATCAGCGAGACGGTTCAACAAGAGACACGCAATGAGGTGCGTTATCGTGTTACTGTGCCGGCTAGCACGCAAACGATACGGATACTATCTGTTGGTGGGAAAACCGACAAACGGGCCTGTATGCAGGAGTTGTATCTGCTCGCACCGAAGGCGGAACAAGGCGTCTGTAATACCGGTGAAGAAAAGCAAATCCCGCACAAGGAAATACATGAAGGGAAGATCGTGATTATCAAAGATAATCGCTCCTACTCTATTTTCGGACAACAAATCCGATAAGTTTGTCAATTTTTCCACATTTATCGCGAATATCTGCACGCGCGCGTGACGAAAATTGTGTAATTTTGCACCCGAATTTGGATGCATACATTTAACACAAACTATCATATGAAAAAACATCTATTCTTCGGAGTGATTTTGGCAGCGATGATCGCTTTGCCGAATACTCTGCAAGCGCAATCCACGGAGGGCACGGATTTCTGGGTAACCCTGATGCGTGGAGACGATCGCAATTACGATGACCTATTGCTTACTTTCTCAGCGAACCATGCGACCAAAGTGTACATCGAGAACAAAGTGACCGGGTATAGAGACACGGTCGAGGTAGGCGACAATGACAACAAGCAGTTAAACCTCAATGAGCATGAAGAGTCGTGCTACGTGACGGACTTGCAGGAGGAGACTCCGGTGTTCCGTGCGCTGCATGTAACGGCTGACAAACCGATATCGCTCATTGCGGCAAACTACAAGGATAAGTCTTTCGACGTAGCGGCTATTTTGCCTACGCGCGCGCTACTGAGCGAGTATCGCATCCAATGCTACACCCCGTATGACCACGAGCATGCAGAAGGCAAGAACAAGCATGAGCAAGGTAGTCATTTTGCCATTATCGCTGCGGATGATAACGTAGTAGTGGACATCACTCCTTCCGCCCCAACCAATACAGGGAAGCCTGCCGGCGTAACTTTTGCTACCGACACGCTCAAAAAAGGTCAAGTATATTATGTATGGACCGGCGTGGACCAAGGCGGTGACTTTACCGGCACTTCGGTGAAAGCCCGTGACGGCAAGAAGATAGCTGTTTTTAACGGAAACTCCCACACCAATATTCCTACGGTTCGCGACCGCGATCATGTATATTCGCAGGCCATGCCTATCAACTATTGGGGACGTCGCTTCGCGATTACTTCTTCGCTGACGACCATTGACGGCCAGGCGGCAGGTTCCTACTGGGAGCGTATCGACAAGATCCGCGTGCAGGCACTGGTGGATAGCACAGTAGTAAAACTAGACGGCGACACGATTCATGTCTTCAGTTTTGAAGATGGCAATGACGAGGACAAAAAACACTTCTTCGAGTTTGACTTCGGAGCCAAAGACGGTATGACCAATTATGACGGCGACGGTCACACGTGGTATGACGGCGTGAGCCATTTCATTGAGACCTCTTGCCCGTGTGCGGTACACCTGTTTATGACCAGTAACCGCTATGACCATAAGAGCGGTAAGTACTGTAACGGTGACCCTTCGGAAATCTGGGTGAACCCGATCGAGCAGAAGATCAAAGAATTGACTTTCGGTACCTTTGAGACCAAACAGGTGAAGGACCACTTCATCAATATCATCACGACTAAGGATAATGTAGCGTCTGTTCGCTATGACGGCGACGACATCTCCGGTCTATTCCAAGATCTGAACGGCAATAGCGAGTATGTTTTTGCGCGTTTGACGAACGTAAGTAGCGCTCGCGCACACACGTTGACTTCTGACTCCGGATTCATCGCTCACGTATATGGTTTCGGTTTGCGTGAAAGTTACGGATACCCCGCCGGCGGTAACACACGCGACTTGTCCGCAACGATTTATATTGACGACAAGCCTTACTCGCCGGAAGGCAACAATATCCTTTGCGGAGACAAGAGTGTGCTATTCGAGTGCCGTCTGGACTATGAGCCTGACAGTATCTATTGGTACTTCGGTGATGGCGCAGACACCTTGCTGATCGGCGTAGATTCCATTCGTCACTTCTACGATGTAGGTGACCGCGGAAATGTGAACTATGAGGCGTATGTGAAGATCTTCCGCGAGATCGGTTCGCACGACGATGACTGCTTTGAGTGGACCGACTACGACTACGATAGTATTCATTTCCACGTGAATGTCGGCATGCCGAAGATTGAGGTAAAGCGTTTGGAGATCCCGCGTTGTATCCCGCTGGGAACGGCTACGGACATCAAGATCATCTTGGATAACCCCGCCGAAGTGGACCTGACGAGCGATAGTGTAAAGATCACTTTATCGCCGGAAGCGCTTCTGGCCGGATTTAAGGAAGAGGAGATACATATTCAGGGCGACACGATGATCATCGTGCATGTACCGGCCGACACGCCGGATCGCACGCCATATAAGATGCATATCCATATTGGTTCGGAGTGCGAGTCTACCGTCTTCGACAAGGATATCGAATTCCACATGGAATACGCGATCAAACAGTTAGAGCAGCGCTACAACAACGTGCTGGGTCTGATTGCAGAGAAATACATAGGTAAGACGCTGAGCGAGTATGTTTGGCTGCACGATGGCGACACCGTATTCAACCAGCAGTCGAGTGTGCTCTACTTGGACGAGACCGATCCGCAGACGAGCGGCGAGTACTATGTTTGCTACACTGTGAAAGAAGAGGGCAAAGAGGAGTTTAGAGAATGTACCTGTCCGGTGACTTTCGATGCGAGCGGCAAGGGTCATTCCTTCACTCCGGATGAGACGGGGCTGACGATCTCCGGCACAGTGGCTATCAAAGGCAACACGGCCTTCGTCAATGCCGATTGGCAAGGCAAGACCGATATCGAGTGCTACGCACAATGGATCAGCGTGAGTGGTGCGACCAGCGAGAAATACGATATCCCGGATGGCGGACGCGCTATTCCTACTCCGACAGAGAACGGATTCTATATCCTGCGCGTGGTAACAGACGGCGCCGGTCGTAGTTTCAAAATCTATATTAACCATTAATCATCAAGGAGGACACAGTTATGAAGAACATTTTTCAATACGTACTGATCGCCAGTGTTGCTCTTAGTTTGACCTGCGCTCCTGCAGCTGTTTACGCAATGCCGGAACCCGCTCCTGCGGCACAGACCGCACAACAGAAAGCGGCTGAGCAGAAGAAGAAAGAAGCAGAGAAAAAGAAGAAAGAGGCCGAGAAAGCCAAAGCACAAAAAGAGAAAGAGAAAGCCAAAGCAGCGGCTGCCAAGGAGAAAGAGAAAGCAAAGGCTGCTGCAGCCAAACAACGCGAGGCGGAGCAACGCCAGCGTGATAACGAGAAAGCCAAAGCTGCTGCTGCAAAAGCCAATGAGCAGAAGAAAGCTGCCGCTGCAAAGGCCAATGAGCAGAAGAAAGCGGCTGCTGAAAAGGCTGCTGAAAAAGCGCAGGCACAGCGTGATAAAGAGGCTGCTGAGCGCGCGAAGATAGCGGCACAACGCGAAGAGGCGAAACTCAAGAAAGAGGCGGAGATCAAAGCAAAAGAAGAGAAAGCTATTCGCGACTATGAGAAATACCAAGAGAGTCTGGAGAATCCCAAACCGGAGGTTATCTCGCTCTTTAACCTCGGTATTCGCGCCGGCTACTCGGCCCTCATGGATAAGATTCAGCCGTCTGCAGATGGTTCGCTCTGGGGTGCAGGAACGCTCAACCAAAGCAATGCGCTGCAGCAACTCAAGGGCGGCGGAGGTGTCGGTTTGAACCTCACGTATAATCTCGAGTACGAGCATTTCCTGTTCGAGACCGGTTTGGACTTCCGCTTCCTCAACTCGACCTCGACCTATGGTTTTGACGCGTCACGTACGGACTTGACGTACGGCGCAAGATACGACTACCTGTTCGACAAACTCACGGAGAGCCGTAATATGATGCAGATCGGTGTGCCGGTGATGTTCGGTGCGCAGTTCAGCCGCTATTACTTCCTGGTGGGTGCGAAAGTCTATTACTCGCTGTGGAACAGCTACAGCCAGAGCGGTCGCTACGACATCGTTGTGACCGATCCGATGTATGTAGAGCCTTACGGCATGGGCATCCATGAGCTGAACGGACAGACCAACCAGAAGATCCAGTTCAAGCAACCGGACGTAAGCCTTGCAGCCGAGTTCGGTATTGACCTCGACGAGTGGTTGCAAGCTCAGCCGAGCAACAGCAAGGAAGCAAAGAAAAAACGTCAGGCCGTCAAACCCGGTCAGCGTCAGCCTTTCGGTCGCGAGCACGTGCACTATCGTGTAGCGTTGTTCGCAGAGTACGGCGTGCTGAATATCAACAATACGCCTGCGGCGAAACCCGTTGAGTTCGCCACCAACGACGTGCTTGTTCAGCGCAGCAATACGATGCTCGCCATGAACGGCAACAGCAAACTGAACACGCTCTTCGTGGGCGCGAAATTCACCATTCAGTTTGAGGTTCCGGGTAAGAAAGCCCGTCCTGTTCCGCCGCCTCCTGCATATGCTATCTACAGCGTAGTGGATGAGCGCACGAACGAACCGCTTCCGACGGCTCTCGTAGAGACACGTAATACGGAGTCCGGAAAGATCGCGCTGCGCGAGAAGCAGATCGGTCCGAAGGGCTTGCGCCAGAAACATGCTCTGGGTAACTTCACAGTGAATGCCAAAGCAGAGAACTTCTACCCTGCTTCGCAGCAGTTTACAGTGGACGAGGTAGGTTCGACCCAATACGTGACCATCGCCCTCAAGCACCTGCCGGTACTGCGCGTACGCGTATTTAACAAGGAGACCGGTATGGCTGTTCCGGCTACGGTACAGATTCTCAAGGCGAATGCCGCAGAGCCAGCTTACAGCCTGGCTACCGACTCGACGACCGGTACGACGAGCAAGATGCTCGAGGAAGGTCCGCAGTACTCGATCCATATTGCGCAGATAGGCTACGACACACTCGATATGCCGATCGCCAATATCGGCGACTCGATGAATATCGCACTATCGCCGGTTAAGAAAGGCGAAGTATTCATTGTGAAGAACCTGTATTTCGCGACGAACAAGACGCGCATCCTCAGTCGTTCGGAAGAGGCACTCCAAGCCCTGTACATGTACCTGGCTCGCAACCCGCAAGTACGTATCAAGATTGTCGGTCACACCGATAACGTAGGTAAGGATGCGGCGAACCAGAAGTTGTCTGACGGACGTGCTAACGAGGTGATGAAAGACCTCATCGAGCGCGGTATCGCACCGGAGCGTATGGAGGCTGAAGGTCGCGGCGAGAGCCAACCGATCGACACCAACGACACCGAAGAAGGTCGTCAGAATAACCGTCGTGTAGAGATTGAGATTTTGTAACGGGAATATACGGATTAAAACAGGACCATCACGGGACCATGTCCCGAGAACTAAATAAAAAAAGTACAATTAGAACAATATGAAACGATTCATCAAATCGCTAACATTAGTAGCATTGTTTGCGAGTTACTGCATCCCCTCTTTGGCACAGGCTCCCTCCACGGAAGGCAAAGACTTCTGGGTGACGTTCTTGCGAGCTGATGGTGATAAGCCTGAGGAGCTAAAACTCACTATCTCCGCGCAGAAAGCATGTACAGCAGTTATTGAGAACCCGACAACGGGGTACAGAAAGGAATTGTCAATTGCGGATAACTCTGCCGTTCAAGAGGTCATTCCTAAGGCTCATTGTTATAGTTCCGATAACACTGCGCTCACTTATACCGCGCTGCACGTCACCGCGAAAGAGAACGTGTCCCTTTTTGCCGGCAACTATCGTAACAAATCGTTTGATGCAGCCAATATCCTTCCGACGGATGCCTTGTTAGACGACTATCTCATCCAGACCTACCCTGCATCCGACCACGATAACGCAAAGGACTCTTCCAAGCCCAAACCGCAAGGTAGCCATTTTGCGATTGTAGCTGTGGAGGATGGCACCACCGTGGTAGATTATACTCCAACCGTAAAGGCAAATGGGAAAACCGGTCCGCAACAAATAGAGTTAAAGAAAGGCCAAGTATGCTATGTATGGACGGGAGAAAGTTCGAATACTAATCCGGATGACTACGATTTGAGCGGTACTGTCGTAAAGGCACAAGGCGGCAAGAAGATTGCGGTGTTCCAAGGATGCCCGCACACCAATGTGCCCTACTTGGTACGCAACCGCGACCACCTTTTCTCGCAAGCTATGCCTACGGCATACTGGGGAACAGAGTTTGGTATTACCTCTTCCTTGTTACGTCGTCGTGACATCGTAGCCGTCATGGCTATCAACGATGGCACGCAGGTATATATCAATAACGAAGACGGTGAGCCCGAACTCGTACACACCTTCAATTTCAATTCCAGTGATCCGCAAGAGCGCAAGCATTACTGGACCTTCGAGCTCGGTCAATATACCGCCTATTGCAATAGTGCGGAATCGCCTTATAACGGCAAACTCACTGCTCCGTTAGTAGTTGACTCCTCATGTTACATCACTACTTCGTGTCCGGCAGGTGTGCACCTCATTATGGCCTCCAACCGTTATGACCTTGCAGACCCGAATCAAGATGAACCGGATTCTGACCCTGCATTGTTGTGGATTAGTCCGATTGAGCAGGTTATTAAGGAGATTAATTTCGCGACATACGACAAAGGTATCAATACGCACTATGTGAATATTGTGACTCCTACTGCGAATGTGCCCAATATGACCTGTGATGGAAATAGTATTCAGCAATATTTCCTTCCTGTTTTCGGAAAAGAGGATTATTCTTACGCCCGTATCCCAATTACCACCGGCGGACACAATCTAAAAGGTACCTTAGGTTTCATCGCGCATGTGTACGGATACGGAGAGAAAGCTTCGTACGCCTACTCTTGCGGATCTTCGACCGTACAGCGCAGTATATCGTTCAACGACCTGCCACTCGAGATTGATAGCGTTAGTAAAACCACTTTCTGCGTGAACGAAGAGATAGAGATGAGGCTCAATATCGGTAACAACGACTATCAGAGCGTACACTGGGACTACGGAGACGGCGTGACGTATGACTCCGATCCGAATGCGTCAAGCGCCGAAATGCGTGTAGCGCGCCATACCTACACCGCGCCGGGATGGTTTGATTTGCAGGTTCTGGCAAAATATATCAACCCGTGTACCGGACAACCATTCAACGACACGCTCGGCTTGCGGTTCCGCGTTAATCGTCCCGATACGATTCGTCATACCGGCAGCGACTGCGTAGATCCGGATTATACAGGAAAAATGACTATACTCGACACTATTCCCCACGGCTGCGATTCTATTGTCATCATCCAGAAATTCCTGCATTACAACTCAGCGTATGACACAGCGGTCTATGCCGAAGACTACTATCAACTCAAAGATTCGATTTATACGACCTCGACAGTTGTCAACGACACCATCCTGAACCGCCAGCTGTGCGACTCCGTCATCACATGGCATATCAACATTGTGAAGTGTCTCGGCATGCAGTTTGAGAACAAGCCGGAAGAACAAGAGATTTGTGCCGGAGACGGAAACTTGGATATTCCGTTCTCATACAATCGCGATGGCGATCACCTCAACGCCTACCTGTGCCTCGTGAAGCACGATCCTACGGCCGAATGGGGTTACCGCTTAATTGACACGACCCTCATTGATGTGGTAGAGAAAGGCGAAGAAGGCGACCGCAAGTTGGCTTTGGTTAATCTGCCGATTAGCGAGTGGGCACCGGGCCGCTATGTAGGTTGTATCCTCATGGAAGATGCGAACTGTAAGATCACCAAAGATGGCGTTGAGGTGCCCTCTGTTGAGCAGTCCACAGCGCTGGATATCACCGTCAAATATCCGGAGGATATCATGGTCTTCCGCTTCAACAACGTCCTCGCGGTATATCAAAAGGGCTTTGGAGGCAACAAGGGCTATGACTTCGTAGCATACCAATGGTATCTGAACGGAAATGAGATCGATAAGCAGAAGAATCCGTCTGCAGCGACCTCTATCTTCCATTCCGAAGAGATCTTCACGCCGGGCGACGAGTACTACGTGATGCTCACGGAGAAAGGCAAAGAGCCCGTTCCTTCCTGCTCGTTCTTTGTACCCAGTGCGGAGGAACTGGATGACTATACTCCGAAACAGGATGGCGAGACGGCGAATAATGCGCCGCAAGCCAGCAAGAAAGTTATCAACAGTCGTATCTGCGTCGAGTTTGACGGACGCACGTACGACATGTACGGTCAACGCGTGAAATGAGAAATCTCTTTCGACAAAATGCCGTATTTATATCGCTAAGCCTGATGCTTTTGATAGCATTGGGCTTAGCCCTTTTATGCGTTGAGAAAGGCGATTTGCACCTGCTGCTCTGCGATCACCACACGCCCGCGCGCGATATATTCTACAGGTATTATACACAAGTGGCGGAGTGGTTTCCGTACGTAGTATGCGTCGCGGTCCTGCTTTTCGGACGCCTCGGAGACGGACTGTTTGCATCGGCCTGCCAAGCGTTCGCGGCGCTTACCACGCAGATTATCAAGCATATCCTCGTAGCTCCCCGTCCTCTCACTTGGTTTGCGGAGCACATGCCGGACGTACAACTGCCCTTAGCCGATGGGGTGCGGATGAACTACTGGCTCTCCTTCCCTTCCGGGCATACGACGTCTTTCTTCGCGCTCGCGTTTGCGGTGTGTATCTTATTAACTAAGAGCCCTAGGATTCCTAGTCTCCCTGGGATCCTAGTTCAGTTCCTGCTCTTTTTTGCGGCTGCGTTGGGCGGGTACAGCCGTATTTATCTGAGCCAACATTTCGCAGCGGATGTGTTCGGCGGCATGCTGGTAGGATGTCTTATCCCAATCGTATGTTATGCTATTTTTAGCCGATATGAGGACAAAAAATGGTATAATTACCGTGTTTTTACAAAAAAATGACCCCTAAAGTGCATTTTTTTGCAAAAAAATTTGGTCATATCAAAAAAAAGCAGTACTTTTGCACTCGCTTTCGAAAAGGAAGTAAGATTGAGGGCGTTTAGCTCAGCTGGTTTAGAGCATCTGCCTTACAAGCAGAGGGTCTGCGGTTCGAATCCGTAAACGCCCACAGGATACCGAAAGGTATCCTTTTTTTGTTTTTTTCTTGCTTATTACAAAAAAAAGCAGTAATTTTGCAGTCGCAAAATTGTTTGATGTATGATAACGTTTATTATTGCATTGGTTTTATTGGTAGTAGGTTTCTTTACCTACGGTGTATTCGTAGAGAAGGTTTTCGGTATCGAGCCGGAGCGCAAGACGCCGGCCTTGACGAAGACGGACGGCGTGGATTATGTGCCGATGGCGCCATGGCGTATCTTCTTGGTGCAATTCCTGAACATCGCCGGTTTGGGTCCTATCTTCGGCGCCATCATGGGTATTTTCTACGGCCCTGCGGCCTTCCTGTGGATTGTGTTCGGTACGATCTTCGCCGGAGGTGTACACGATTATCTGAGCGGTATGCTCTCTATTCGCAAGGGCGGCGCATCGCTGCCGGATATCGTGGGTGACGAGTTGGGGAACGGCGTAAAGGTCTTCATGCGCATCCTCTCGTTGGTGCTGCTGATCTTGCTGACGACGACTTTCTTAAGCGGGCCTGCGACCTTGCTCCAAGGCCTTGCGGGGCTCAAGACCATGCAGTTTAGCGGGCATATGATTCCCATCGTATGGGTGCTGATCATCTTCGGTTATTATGCGCTCGCGACGGTGCTTCCTGTCGATAAACTCATCGGCCGTTTCTACCCTATTTTCGGCGGCATACTGCTGTTTATGGGTGTTGGTATTATGGTCGTAATGCTCGGTTGGCACAGCGGCGAAATGCCGGAAGTCTTCGACGGCTTGCAGAACCGACAGACGAATGGTCTGCCGCTCTTTCCGATGATGTTCGTAAGCATCGCCTGCGGAGCTATCTCGGGTTTCCACGGCACGCAGAGTCCTATCATGGCGCGCTGCGTGACCAATGAGCGCCAAGGTCGCTGGATCTTCTACGGCGCGATGGTCGCCGAAGGTATCTTAGCCTTGATCTGGGCAGCCGCAGCGGGCACCTTCTTCGCCGATCCCGAGACGGGTCTCTATGGTATTGACGGTCTGCAGGCTTTTGCGGCACAGCACCCGGGCGAGAACATCGCGGCGCTGGTCATTGATAAAGTGAGTCGTTCCTGGCTCGGCACGGTAGGCGGTATATTGGCCATTATCGGCGTCATCGCTGCGCCTATCACGAGCGGCGACACCGCTTTGCGTTCGGCCCGACTCATCGTCGCGGACTATCTGAAGTTGGACCAGAAACCTATTCCCAACCGTCTGATGCTGGCACTGCCGCTGTTCCTCTGCGTGTTTGGTATGGTGTTCGTGGACTTCAATATCGTATGGCGCTATTTCGCCTGGACCAACCAATCGTTAGCAGTGTTCACATTATGGGCGGGCACCGTCTGGTTCTACAGGCAAAAAACAACCCCTGCCCTCTCTCAAGGACAGGAGCGTTTCCGATTCGGTTATCTTATTGCGTTGATACCGGCACTGTTTATGACAATGGTATGCAGCAGTTATATCTTAATAGCTCCGGAGGGCCTGAACATGTCTCCGGAAATACGTTGGATAGGTTATGCGATAGCCGGAGCGGTGACCTTCATCAGTCTCATCGGCTTCATTACATGGGCCAAGAGAGCCGCAAAGAATATCTAACATTCGGGATTGTTTCGGCAACGGCTCGTTTACGGCTCGTTTACGGAGCGAAAACAGCGTGCGAACGATATTTTTTGTTAAAATGCAAATATGAAACATTTTATTCAGGCATTAGTCATTTGTATATTGGCGGGCACTTGCAGTGCTCACGCAATAAACATAACCATTACTACCAGTATAGGAAACAGCACCCCCTATGCCCAGGAAAATCTTTTGCTGTTCACACATAACGAAGCGCATTCGATAGACAGCGGATGGATTGCGTCTCCACAAGAAACTACACACAAAGTGCTCATTTTTCATACGCAATCCGGAGATTACATCAATATCTCCAAGTTGGAAAGAGGCTATCATCTATTCTTCGCACAAATCGGCGATTCTTGTATATGCCGGCGATTTTACAAGCGCAACACCTCCATTACCAAAGAATTGGACATCATTACCGAAGACGCGGTATTGGTATCTCCGCATCAAATCCGTTTTACCATTCAAGAGTCAGGCAAGGAAGAAGCGCCTCACGTGGACAGTTTATGGATAGTAGGGCGGAAGAACTCTTGTGCAAATCCCGACACAGTGTATATGCGAACAAGCGCTCAATCGGGAGACATCATTGATATCAAGCCGCTATTAGGCAACTCGGAAAATGAGTTCCAATGCATCGCATGGATTAACGGAAGTGATTATTGGAGCAATAGTTTCTACTATTGCGGCGAATGCGAATCCTATACGAATATGGACGTCTCCTTCACCAACATTAACCCACATAACCTTATCGTTAACATCTTCAACGGAGAAGCGCCTGCTCCCACCGTGGATAGTCTGTGGATTACATCTATCTATTCATCGCATCGTACTCTCCTAACACGTACTGCGTTAACGGATGGCGACACCATTGATCTGGCTCCCATGGTCGGTTTGACGGAAAATTCGTATTTGGCATGGTTGCGTTGGGGGGACTGCGTTCAAGTGTATGAATTCCGCTTCAACGGATTGGATTTTGATTATTGCCTGGAAGCAGGAGTATGGTGGGTGCACATAGAGAGAGACTATAATGTCCCCGTTCTGCGATATTACTTGCGTGATTATGACAATCAGGACATAATAAACATCCATGTGGATAGTGTATGGATAACAACCTACGACTATCAGGCGCCTCCTGAGTATGTATGTTCCGTTCAGGGACAGCCGACTGAAGCAATAGATATATCCGCCCTAAAGAATGGTTACTATGAGTTGTATGTACAAACAGGAGAATGCGTTGTTTCCATGCCTTTCCATACATACCAAAACACGAATGGTATAAACGACATCCAAGAAGATAAGCAACCTTCAGCCACTAAAATTCTTCACGAAGGACAAATCTTAATCGGCCGGAAGGGAAGGATATATACACTTACGGGACAAGAAATCCACAACACAAGACAATAGCATACATGCTATTGCGCCACATTATAGTAGCACTTTCTTGTCGCCAACGAGATACAAGCCGGCGGGCAATGCATCAATATAATTGATTTCGCCGGTGAGTGTTATTGTGCGGATGAGCAGTCCTGCCGTTGTGTACACATTCAGTTTCTGACCTTGTCTCTCTTGCGGGGCGATGATAATAATCGATCCGTGGTCTGCAAAAACACGTAGACCGGAAGTGCTTACATTCTCTATTGCGGTACTGTTCTCGCATATCGCAGTGATCTTCGTGGTCGCTGCGATGTTGTTTTTGTTCGCGCCGGTGTAGAGATATTGGTGATTTTTCTCATGGCATCTATTGTAAATTTTTCGCAAAGTTACACTTTTTTTTGCATATATGCAAATATTTTAGTAATTTTGCGCCGCGAATTGTGTGAAATGATACGAACAGCTACTTATATCATCTCCAGTCCGGACGTCAAGGATTGTCCGAAGACGGGCAAACCCGAGTACGCCTTTATCGGGCGCAGTAATGTAGGCAAATCGAGCCTGATCAATATGCTATGCCATAATCCGAAGTTGGCGAAGACCAGTCAGAAACCCGGCAAGACCTTGCTCATTAATCACTTCCTCATCAACGACGAGTGGTATCTGGTGGACCTGCCGGGCTACGGGTTTGCGCAGACGGGACTGAAACAACGCGAGGCGTTACGCAAGATGATCGAGCGCTACTGTCTGCTGCGCGAGGAAATGGTGTGCCTGTTCGTGTTAGTGGACTGCCGGCATGAACCGCAGAAGATCGACCTTGAGTTCATGGCTTGGCTCGGTGAGAACGGCGTACCATTCGCCATCGTCTTCACCAAGGGCGACAAGTTAGGCAAAGTGCGGCTCAAAGAGAACGTAGAGGCGTATAAGAACCGCCTGTTGGAAGAATGGGAAGAACTGCCGCCCGTCTTCGTCACCTCGTCCGAGACCGGTTTCGGCGGCGAGGAGTTAACGAGTTATATCGAAGAGTTGGACGAAAGCATAAAATCTTAATAATCGTGTACTTTTTTGCATAGCATTTAACCAGCATTTAACCAGCACAAGACCAGCATAAAACCCCGATCAGCATACAATGCGCAAAATCTTAAAAATAGTAAACTTTTTGGTGCTTTGTTTCTGCAGCCTTTTTTCTTACGCGCGTACGGCGCGCATATACGGGTATGTTGTGGACCAGGACAACGTGGGTATCGAGTTGGCGAACGTAGCGGTGCTGAACACCGACCGACCGATTGGCACGGCGACCAACAAAAACGGCTATTACGAACTGCTGCTCGACGAAGCGGACACGGTGGTGCTCGCCTACTCGATGATCGGTTATACGACCGTGCAGCAGCGTATCTTCGATGTGCGCGACGTGATTAATATCAACGTGCAACTACTGACGGACGAACAGGTGCTGACGGAGATTGAGGTGCGCGGTATCAAGCATACGCAAGGCACGATGGATTATATCGACGCGACGACGACGCGCGTCATGCCGGATGCTACCGGCGGATCCATCGAGTCGCTGCTCATCACCTTCGCCGGCGTCAGTCAGACCAACGAACTCAGTAGCCAATACAACGTCCGCGGCGGTTCGTTCGACGAGAACTCCGTCTACGTCAACGGCATCGAGGTGCACCGGCCTATGCTCATTCGCTCCGGCCAACAGGAAGGACTGAGTTTTGTCAATCCCGAGATGGTGGAGAACGTCCATTTCTCGGCGGGCGGATTCAGTGCCCAATACGGCGATAAGATGGCGTCGGTCTTGGACATCACCTACAAGCGTCCGACGGCTTTCGAGGCGAGTCTCAGCGCGAGTCTCTTGGGCGCACAGCTCTATGTGGGGCACGGCGACAGTACTTACTCGATGATGCACGGTCTGCGCTACAAGACCAGCAAATACATGCTCGGCGGACTGGCCACCACCGGTAACTACGACCCGACCTTCATCGACTATCAGACCTACATCATATGGAAGGTGAAAGGTGAAAGGGGAAAGGTGAAGGGGGAAAGGGTTCCTTGGGAGATGGCCTTCCTCGGGAATGTCAGCCAGAACGACTACCGCTTCACGCCGGACAGCTTGAGTGAGTCTTTCGGCGGACAGAACGCCAAGACGCTTAATATCTATTACGAGGGCCAGGAGAAAGACCGCTTCCTCACGGCTTTTGCGGCGCTGAGCGCCAAGGGTCAGGTGAGCGACGAAGTGGAGATTGGTTTTGACCTATCGGGCTACTACTCCAACGAGCGTGAGAACTTCGACATCACCGGCGAGTACGTGCTGTCCAATGGTCCGTCCAACGGGTCGGCGTCGTCCTATTCGCGCGACGATGCGCTCGATCCTTCCGGTCAGACGGACATGCTCGGCACAGGTATCTACCACCTGCATGCGCGGAATGTCCTCGAGTCGGGAGTCATCACGTTGGCGCATCACGGCGCATGGAAGCGCGGACAGAACACCCTCAGTTGGGGCGTGAGCGGTCAGGCAGAACTGATACGCGACTATATCAGCGAATGGGAATGGCGCGACAGCGCCGGCTACTCCATGCCGGACGACGGCCACTCGATGGAGCTGTTCTATACCCTCCGCGGCCACTCCGATATGACCACCGCGCGCGTGCAAGCCTATCTCCAGAACGAGCATAAATGGAACACGAACTCAGGCCAGTGGATACTGACCGTCGGCGGCCGGCTCCAGTGGTGGAGTTGGAACAATGAAGTGCTGCCCTCGCCCCGCGCGTCCGTGGAATGGATACCGGGTTGGAAGCGCGACTTCTGTTTCCGCCTCGCGACGGGTCTGTATTACCAGGCGCCGTTCTATAAGGAGCTGCGCGACACCATCACCGACGAGCTCGGGGTGACGCGTATTCACCTCAACAAAGACCTCAGGGCGCAGCGCTCCGTGCATGTCGTGCTCGGCGGTGACTATTATTTCCGCGCGTGGGGACGACCGTTCAAATTCACGATGGAGGGCTATTATAAGTACATCGACCGGATGGAGAGTTATACGGTGGATAACGTCCGTGTGCGCTACTCGGGCAAGAACGACTCGCAAGGCTACGCGACGGGTTTGGACCTCAAGTTGTACGGCGAGTTGGTGCCCGGCGCGGACTCCTGGATATCGTTCTCCACGATGGTGGCGCGCCAGCATTTCATCACCGGCGGACCGTGGATACCGAGTCCTACGGAGCAGCGGTGGAACTTCTCCATGCTCTTCCAGGACTATATCCCGCAACTGCCGCAACTTAAGTTCCACCTCAAGA
>Ga0247611_10006169_pt1 | contig 15511 bp, 16 predicted proteins | sample 177DNAGHGhighgp2_FD_192422 | JGI IMG/M metagenome (GOLD analysis project Ga0247611, IMG submission 192422) | Sheep rumen microbial communities from Palmerston North, Manawatu-Wanganui, New Zealand - 1770 DNA GHGhigh gp2 | ecosystem: Host-associated > Mammals > Digestive system > Stomach > Rumen...
CAAATACTTTCAAGCCATTTAGAACCAGAACGACCAACAGCGATAATTAATTTATCACTAATAAACTCAGAACCAGTTTTATTTGATATTACCCATTTTGATGCTACTTTTTTTATAGAATCAATTTCAGTATTAAAATGAAAAATTGCTCCTTGAGAAATTAAATAGTTATATATTTCGTTAAGAATGATATAATTTTTATCTGTTCCTAAATGTCTTATATTGGCATCTAGTAATCTAAGATTATTTTTTATACATTTTTCTTTTATATCTCTACTAGCACCTGAGCAAAATAATTCTGGATAATCTGTTCTTTTTAGACGTGAAGGTATAGCAAAATCATTACCGAATTTATAAAATCGTTCATTAATACAATCAACTTGCTCCATTAACCCCAAGGCATTAGAGCTACCAATTTTTTCAAAAAGTGTTCCACCAAATTCGTTAGTAATATTAAATTTACCATCAGAAAAAGCACCAGCACCACCAAAACCACTCATAATAGAACATGTTTTACAATTAATGCATTTTTTTGATTTGTTTTCTGAAATTGGACATACTCTTTTTTCTAAAGAATTACCTTTTTCAAAAATATTAATTTGTAATTCTTTTTTTGAATCGTTTTTTAATAATTCATAAGCAGCATATATACCACCTGGCCCAGCACCAATAATATTAATTACCATTTTATTTCTCCCTAAATAGTCCAACCAATAAAACCTTTAGCAAATTCTGGTTGTTCTATTTTTTCATATTTAATAAATTCTTTATCTTTATAAATTGCTTTGAACCAAATAGTATCTTCTGGATTATTTGCAATTGCAAGTAATCCTTCGGTTGCACTTTCTATTACAGCATAAGGATAATAACCAGCTTCATTCATATCTGTCCAATTTTCTTCTACTGCCTTAATTGCTTTTTTCTTACTACTAAAGAAACCCCAGCATCTACTATCATGGTAGGTATAAGAAGAACCATCTGCTCTATAAACTGTTTTTTCTCTAACGGACGCTATAAACCAAAATTTTTTCTTCATAATTTATTATATCAAAAAAATATTTTTAGTCAATAAAAAAGACGGTTAATTTTTAACCGTCTTTTTATTTTAAATTATTTCATCTACTAACTTAACTCCTCTTTTGTAAATTCCTAATATATTATTTTTAATTGTACAAAAATTAAAAAGGGAACTGAAAAGTTCCCTTTTGGGTTATAAAATATTAGTATATTCTATTATTTGTTCTTTTAATGATTTTGTTGTAGTAGAAGTAGTAATATTATTCTTCAAGTTAAATCCTTTTAAAGAATAACCATTTTTCTGGAAATATTTTAGGTTGATTGCAATTGTATATTTAGGATTCACTTTGTTTATCAAAACAACATAGTCATTACCATTGCTTCCATGAACGAATTTTACATTTGATAAAACTATTCCACCTTTCTGATTTTGAGTGCTGAAATCAAAACCTTTAAATCCTTGAGAAATATAATCTTTGTAGTTTACAGCCAAAGTAAACTTTGGATTAGTTACATTTTGGAAAACTATATATTTTTTTCCATTATCGCCATTTACAAATTTATATCCTTGTCCTCTTTCTGTTACAGTTTCTTCATTAATAGAAACAATAGACTCATCTTCAAAATGTTCGAAAATCATATTAAACCTCATTTAATATTAACTTTATTAAGCACAAGTTTGAACAAGATCTTCATATTTCTTTTTCCAAAATTCCCTATCTTTTTCAGAGGTTCCAAAGAAATAAGGGAATATTTTATTTTCAGTGGTAAAATAGTAATTATGGTATTCACCATCTTTGAGGAACATAATACCATCACCAATAATTTTTTGTTTTAATTCTTCCCAATGTTCAAAAGCTTTTTTATTTCCAAACATCTGTCTGAATGTAATTTGTGGAATTCCTATCTTCTTAATTTTTTCTATATAGTTTCTACAAATTTCTTCTGTAAGATCAGTTCCAACAACTTCAATTACTCTAACTTTAGTAATGTTTAGCAAACCATTTTCAACCCTTTCCTTTAGAGTATTGTATTGTTTCTCATTCCAATGTTCTACAGTTAAACCAATCTTTCTAAATTTAGAAAGTAATTCATCACTAGGTAATATTCTTGTATGAGCATCTAATTGTTTACCATACTTTTTGGCAATATCGTAAACTCTATTGTAAAAGTCTAAATGTCTTTCCCAATGAAAAAATGGATCACCGCCACCAGACAAATTAATAGTTGGAACATTTGTTTCGGAAATACATTTCTCAAGATAATTCCAGTCTATTTTTGTTTCATCTGTGATTTTGTTTTTAAGGATTGGGTGTGCTCTTGTTATACAATATTTACATCCTTGATCACATCCAAAATTTGTTATAATTGTAAAACCTTTATTTAATTCCGTGTACACCTTTTTTCTCCTTATAAAATGTATATGCTGATAAATCAAGTAAAAAGTTTAATTTATCAACATATTTTTGTTGTTTTTGTTTGTATAATACTTAATTACTATGCTTTATGAGCTTTATAGTCATGAACCAAATTTCCACAACAAAGTGGAAGTTCAGTTTTGGCAGCTACATCAATTACAACTTTTAAGCCACACTTACTCTGGATATTATCACGAATTTTATACATATTTTCCCAATTCCATTTAATAGCATCTTCAAGACCATTTTTTTCTGTCTGATCTGTAATATTCAATGGTGTAAGTTTTACACAAAAAACATTAGGATCAAGCCCCTCAAGTTTTGTAGGATCAAGTTCCCAACCAGCTCCAAGAATAAAGTTTAAAGTAATCAAGCGATTATTGTTTGGCATGTTGTTAAAATGCTTTTTCATTTCTTCAATAGTTACAACATTTTCACCACCAAATAATTCTCTACGCTGTTCTTCGTTTGTAGAGTTTGTAGAAATTTGAACATGCATAAAACCATCAAGATATTCCTTAGTGGTCATTACTTCTTCTTTAATAACTTCTATAGGCCCTTTTCCAAAAACTTCATGTTTTGGAAGAATAGTGTTATAACAAGGAAGAAAATGAAAACCCTCTTTATAAGTTTTCATATCATGCATTACTTGTAAGATATTCTTCCAGTTGTACTGTGGCTCACCCATACGAGCAAAACCAACTTTAATTTTTTCTGAATGAGTAACTTCTGGGTTGTGTTTAAACACCATTTCCAACTGTTCCCACATCTGTTCTCTACTCAAGTTTCCATGAAAACCCAAATTAGGAACTAAACAAAATTTACACTTCTGAGGACAACCATACTGTGTAGAAATAGCAATAAGCCATTTTTTGTCTTTTGGAATAAGATTTTCTTTGATAACAGATTCGTCAGAAGTCATGATTACTTCTTGGGATTTATTTCTTGTATCAACATCCTGCATAGATGTTGTTTCGATATAAAAATCTTTTTCTTTGTCATAAGAAACATATACACTTCCAGAAGGATATTTATACTCCTTTACTAATTCAAACATATAATACCTCTCTATTAAATAATTTGATCTACTAATCCCCATTCAAGCAACTGTTGGGGTGTGGAATAATCTTCTTTCTCGCATATCTTTTGAAGTTTTTCTCTTGTAAGCTTGGAGTGTGCAAGATAAATATCATAGAATTTATCTTTAAACATCTGAAGATTCTTGGCTTCGATTTCAATATCATCCACTTTCTGAACACCTCCACCAATTTGCCTGACATCATGTATTAATGACAAAGCATATTTTGAGCAGAAGCGTTTAGTGCCTACACAAGCAATTAAAGATGCTGCTGAATCAGCTTCTCCTTCTATATATGTATAAATAGGAATCTTAACAGGAATTCCACCAACCTGATGAATTCTACCTTCCTGAATATCCTCAATACCCTGAACGATAGCCAAAGCATCTGGAACTGATCCTCCACACGAATTAATATGCAAATGAATAGGAATGATAGGAGTATTATTGTTTACAGATACATCTATCAAACTCATAGCAATTTCATGTAATGTACTAAATAAACTTCTAGTAATAGTAGTATCAATCTCATCGTAGAAATATATATGGTTCTTAATACTTATAATAGGACTAGCAGGGCCAAAAGGGGAAGTACCAGTTGCTGGAATTACCAATTCTTCTTCACAAATCTTTTCTTCTTTACTCAATTTTGTTCTCCATTTATTTTTATATAGAGGGGAACTCCCCTCTATTTTTTATTACATAGGTAAAGGCCCTACAGGACTCATCACCATAGGTTCTTCTTTCTTAGGAATATCCGTGATAGTACATTCTGTAGTGAGAATCATACCAGCAACAGATGCCGCATTAAGAAGAGCATTCTTAATTGCTTTAGTGGTATCAATAATACCACTAGCCATCATATCTACATATTCACCAGTAGCTGCATTATAACCATATCCTTCTTTACCACTTTCGTAAATCTTATTAAGAATTACTTCACCATTAACTCCAGAATTTTCAGCTATTTGCTTTAGTGGTTCTGTAACTGCTTCTATAAGAATATCTGCTCCTCTATTAAAATCAGAACTTTCATTTGTAAAAGCATCTATATTAGATGCATTTACCAAAGCAACTCCACCACCTGGAACTATACCTTCTTCCAAAGCTGCCCTTGTAGCGGCTATAGTATCTTCAACTCTATACTTCTTTTCTTTAAGCTCTACTTCAGTAGCGGCTCCAACCTTAACTACTGCAACCCCACCAGTTAATCTTGCCAATCTTGCTTTGAGCTTGTTTCTGTCATAGTCTGTTTTTGAATTTTCTATCTGAGCTTTTAGTTCATCTAAATGCTTCTTTAAAACTTCCTCGTTGGCATTTCCTTTTGTAATAATTGTATTATCCTTAGAAGACTTAATAGTAGCAATTCCAAGATACTCAATCTTGGCGTTCTCAAGAGAAATACCATTATTATCAGAAATAACAGTAGCACCTGTAAGAACAGCAATGTCATTAAGAATGTTTCTCTTATTATCTCCAAAGGAAGGAGCTTTTACAACATTTACCTTCAAAGAACCACGAATATCATTAAGAATAATAGTTCCAAGAGCTTCACCTTCTGGCATATCATCACAAATAATAGTAAGAGGTTTTCCAGTCTTAGCTACTGGCTCAAGAATTGGCAAAATTTGAGCCATTGCCGAAATAGACTTGTCTGTTACCAACACATAACAATCATCGTAATTTACTTCTAGTCTTTCTTTGTTATTACAGAAGTTTGGATTTAGCCAACCATTATCAATCTGCATACCTTCTACTACATCTACTGTAGTAGAAATGCCATTAGATTCTTCAACGGTAATAACACCATCTTTGCCAACCTTAGAAACAACATCAGCAAGAATCTTACCTATTTCTGGATCATTATTTGCTGAAATGGTTGCTACATTTGTAATTTCTTCATTTGTTTCTACTGGCTTACTATTCTTAACCAAATTAGCAATTACAGCTGCTGTAGCTTTATCTATTCCTCTTTTAATTTCTATAGGCTTCATACCAGAAGCTACAGCCTTCATACCTTCCTTAACAATAGCACGAGCAAGAACTGTTGAAGTAGTAGTATTATCTCCGGCAACTTCGTTTGTCTTAGAAGCTACCTGTTTAATAAGTGAAGCACCAAGATTTTCTACAGGATCTTCCAATTCTATATCTTTCGCAACAGTTACACCATCTTTACTTACAATTACACTGTTTCCCTTTTGCATCATTACGTTTCTACCGCAAGGGCCAAGTGTTACTGCTACAGCATTTGCTACCTTTTCAATGCCAGTCATTAATTTACTTCTAGCATCTTCGTTATAAAATAAATTTTTTGCCATAATATCTCCAATTTACTTTTATATTATAATCTATTTTTTTATTTTGTCAATAATCATCAAAGCTAATTCTTTTTCTTCCGAAGTCTCGATAGTTTGTAAGTATCAAATTTTAACTGTAAAAACTCTTCGTATTTCATCACAATTTTCTTTTTAATTCTAAATCTGGATTATGAAAAAGAATATATCCTATATATTCATCAACATCTTTTTTATATAAATTGCTTTCAATTTTCTCTGTAAAAAAATTAAACCCATTTGCGTTAGTGAAAATATTAATTACATCTTTACTTACTGTTATTGGTAATTTATATGTTTCAAGTTCTTCACTAGCAATTCTTAAAAAATCAGAACCAAGCCTATTATACCTGTTTTCTTCTCTAACAAACAGTGTACAAATTTTCTTTTCTTTATCGTTTTTAGTAATTAAAGCACCACCAAAGCCATTTGAATTATATGCTAAATAAATGTTTCTTGTTTTATTTATATTAGGAAAAATTTTAGCATCAAACCAATTAGAAAATTTTGGATAATAATCTCTTAATCCAATTAGTGATTTTTTAACAAGTCTTATTTTGTCGGTATCTGTTTCTTTAAGTTTTAAAATATTCATAGGCATAAAAAAAGGTAGGTAGAAAGCCTACCTACCTTAAACTTTTTTAAATTATATTTTTAAATCTCTCCGAGTTTAATTACTCTTCATCACCAGCAGTCTTTACTGCATCAGACTTTGGAACTCCTGTTGAATCGGCATCAGCGTTCTTAACAGCCTTAACCTCAGCACCACGAGCAATAGCAGTCTTAGGAATAGAGATACGGATAACACCGTCCTTTACATCCCAAACAAGCTTGTCAAGGTCATAATCCTTTGAAGTAAAGGTGTGGGAGCGGAAAAGCTCATCTCCAAAGTCTGTGTCATCAGAGAACACATACTTGAAGTCCTCAACATACTTCTCAAAAGCTACACGAGGAACTGGATCTCCAGCCTTGTTAGCACGACCAACATAATGACCCTCAACTGTTACCTTGAAAGCCTCCCCACCATTTACACGGGCAGTCTTAACAACAATACTGTCAGCACCAAAACCAGGGGCAACAACATCCAAAATCAAACGCTCATCAGTAACACTCTTAAACACATCTTTCATAAAACTTAACTCCTTGGGTTTCTTACCCTTATATCTTAATTATAAATTATTTTTTATTTTTGTCAACAAATTTTTGTTGAATTTCTGAATAAACCTTATTTCTAAGGAACCAACCTAAAAAACATTTTTAAACTTTTTTTCTTGTTAGGTCAAATTTTTTATCCCCCTTAATGATTTTTTCTTACTCTTATATTATACACTTTTTTAAAAAATAGTTAAAGACTTTTTTAACTATATTATTTTTTATAGACTTTTTAAAATTCTTTCAACTCTTTCACATAATTTTTCTTTATATTTAGGTCTAAAGAAAATTTTCTTTTTTAAATCTTTAAAGGCTAATAACAAGATTTCTTTTTCTGCTGTAGAAAAATCATCTGAACCTTTTGTTATTAATCTGTAAAATATTTGTTTAGAATGGTTAAAATATCTAATCAAACCTTTCTTTGTTTTTTTCATTTTTGTAAAATATTCATTAGCTACAGTTGAATGATATAATCCATCTTCCTTTAATTCAACAGGAATAAAACTGTAATCTATTTTTATTTTACCTTCATTTTTAACATAGCAAATATTAAAAGTTATACAATAACTACTCATATTTCTCCTCTCTTAGACTTAAAAGTCTAAGAGAAATTTTAATTTTGTCAATAATTATTCAACAGGTAATCTTCTAACATATTTTTTTACACTTAAATTATAGTATCTTCCAAATGTTGAAATGCTGTTTTTATAATTTTGACTGTTAAGACAATCATTGCAAACAACAATTGTATTTTTAGTAAATGAATTATATATTATTTTTGCATTGTTTGTAATATCACCGCATTCACTACAACTACAATGATTATCTATGTGCTTTGAAAGACAATTTCCACAGATTCTTTTACCTTCTTTTGAAGTTGATAAGTTCAAAGAATATTTACCACAACATTCACATACATTATTTTGACGATTATCCCAACAATCCTGACACAAAATGATTTCATTATTATGTTCATCTATAACAGTATGTTTTTCTGTTCCTTCTTTTAAGAAGTTTTCTGAACCACACTTTTTACAAGTAAATATATTGTTTTTATAACAATCATAACAAAGGAAAGTGTTGTTCTTTTTTAAAACAAAACCACCTTTATTATTTGATTTACAAGAATTACATGTAAGAGCAGTAAAGTTCAAATCCAGATGAAGACCTAATCTTTTCCAATCATTAATGTTATAACCACTGGTAGAAATTCCAAGTCCTCTAAAATCCATTTGTCTCATAATAAACGAATGGTGGTCTTTGCCATATAAATCTATAAGGTTCTTAGTGAATATTTGTTGACCATCTTTGCTATTTCCTACCCACCAAAGTTTACCATTTTCTTCTGTCATTCTACCCATATCAGAATAAACACCAATGACAGCACCTTTTTTAGTAGAAATTACATCAATTGGATATTTACTGTGAGTAAAATATTCTCTGCTTTTAAAATTATTATATCCTGTTATAGAATTAATAGGATCAACACCTATAGTATCATTTGGATACCATTTAATAACGTTAAAACTTCCTGTTTCATTTATAAGACACCAAGTTCTTGTCTGATAATGATGTGCTTTTATACCAAAGTGTTCTTTTTTTGAATCATCAGTAATATATAAAAGTGCCCTATTGTTGTCTCCACAAAGAAATGGAAGCCCCATACAATACTGATAACCACCATTTGGATTATCAAGTCTAAAACAACTAGACCATTCTTCTCCAGTAGAAGAAAGCAACCAGTCCATTGGATTAAAACTTATAACAAACTTTAGCTTTTTACCAGATTTTTTACTAGCTCCAATTTCCTCAAAAAGTTTTACAATTCTTCTTGAACAATTTTCTGCTGTATAATCTTCTGCGAAACTATCTTCATATACGTGTGGAAATTCTTTATAAGCCAACTCAAATACTTTTTTGATTTTTGTAATATTCTTTTTGAATACTACTTTGTTGCTTATAAAATTATCATAACCAATAGTACAATTATATTCTCTTCTAATAGTATCAATAATACTATCAAAATATCTTTTAAAGAGTTTATAGCTCTTATCATTTTCTATAAACAAAGACTGAATAGCTGGCTCATTCATGTCTATATCAAGTACTATTCTTTGATCTTCATATACTGCCTTGTCTTTCAAGGCATCTATCAAATTCTTATATTCTAAGGCTGGCTCCCAAGCATCCGATGTTCTATTTCTTATGTATTCCATAGAATCATCATCTAAGTCCCATATTGTTTCACACAAATCTAAAAAGTTTTTTCGATTTTCTTCGTAAAGTTCTGTCATTTTTTTTCCTTATAAATATATTAATTTTTATTCATTTTCTAGCAAATTAGAATAATTATTTTGAAGCATCCAATCATACCAATAGTATCCTTCAAAATAATATCCATTTTTTAAATTAGAAAGATTAGAAACTTCTATCTCTTTTTTTTCAGACATAATAAGTGAATAATACACATTGTCTTTAATAAGTAAACTACTATTAATTTTGGTTATTTTTTTATCTTTTGATAATTCTTCAAAATTTTTTACTTTTAATTTCATATTTTAATTATAACAAATTTTTATTATTTGTCAAAATCTTTTTTTCCACCATTTTGAATCAAGATTAAAAATACCTGATTGTTTTAAAATGTTATAATATTCTCCTTTTAATTCTTTTGAAAGCTCCCATTTAAACGCCGAATTGGAGCAATAAGATAAAAACTCATCATTATAATTAGAATGTATATCTTGTTCTTTTCCGGTTAAAAATTCATTTATTTTTTTTTCTGGAATTTTTTTTAATGTTTTATTTCTTAACATTCTATTTACTGTTCTTACTTCTGGAAATTGCGACATATTTTGCAATACATGAAATAATTCATGTATTATATAAATCATTGCTTTATCTCTATCTAAATCCAAAAACATTTTAGTATTAACACTAATAACATTATTTGGAGAAGTCAAAGCCATAACATTAGAATTTTGTTTGAAAGATTGAACTAATAATGGTTTTTTAAAAACTCTGTCTAATTTTTTTAAAAAAACAGAATTAAAAACTTGTTCTATATATTCTCTAAAGTATTTATTAATTATTTCTATATCAGAAGATATGTTTAATTCTTCTTTAATCACATCATATTTCATAAAATTAACTTTGAAGCTTGCCCTAAGTTAAAAAGTAAAAAAATCCTATAAAGCAGCTTTTCAAAACTTAAAATTTCTAAGAGACAGTCAACAGAGTGGCTCATCAAAATATTAAATTTATAAAACTGTTGAAATTTATAAAACTTTCCCATTTTTAATCAATAAGACGCTTCAAAGTTAATTTATTTTATATATTATTCTTAACAAAGAAATATATAACTTCGTTATTTTTTATATAATAGCAACTGCCATCTTCCATTTCTTTTATATAAGAATCTTCAGATATATTATCCAGTAAGAAACTAAATGCCTGAAGATTTGTCGAAATCTTATAATCACATTGCTGATCATCTTGAAAATTAAGATTACAGCTATTAAACAAAGAAACAGTAGAATCAGCAAGATTAACAACTACGCTATTATCTTCAGACTCTTCTGAATAATTCTTAACAAAATTATTAAGCTTTAAATTCTTAAGAGCATTTGGAATCTTAACACCATTATCCGCACTATCACTGTTAAATTTTTTAAGTCTTTCCAAGAAAACACCCGTATTCATTTTTGCTATATTATATACTATATGCATCTTGTTTGTTTTTATAATGGTATTTTCATTTGCATCCTGTATTTTAATATAAACAGTATCACCTGTTACCAAATCAAAAACTTTTCTTGGCATTAAAGAAATAAAATTATTATGACCATAATTCTGTTCCATGGTCGCATTATTTATAGTAGCATCAAATTTTGAAATAGAATAAATATTTATTCCAGCTCTTAGTTTATACAGTTCACCATTATTAACGGCAAAGCCAATAGTATCAGTTGTTTTTGGATTATAAAAATTATTTCCTATAGTATAAATAAAATCATTTTCAAGTTTGTCAAACTGTTCTTTTGTAAATATCAAATCAAATTTTAAATCATTATTAATATCTACAAATTCTACATTTTCATCTGTGCTATCTACATTAATGCATCCATTTATAGAAACACCACCAAAATCAGCATAGTTAATAGAAACCTCATCTGCTGTTTCAAAACAAGCCAAAATAGCTTCAATTACAAAATTGCTTACAGCAGTTGTAAAATCAACATCAGTATTGTAATAATATAAATATCTTATATTTTCAGAAAATTTAAACACAATACCTTTGTTTTTAATAAACTGTACGTTTCTTACAACAGTAGAACATTTTGGTGTTTTGCTTTCTTTCTGAATGTTTTTCAAAATTTTAAACAAATCATCTGATTTGGTAATAACCATTTTCTTAACTCCTTTATTCTTTCTTACTCTTATATTATAAACTTTTTTACAATTTAGTTAAAGACTTTTTTTATATCTCTTTTTTTTGAATTTTTTAATATCATTTTTATAATAATATTATAACAATTTTGATAATTTAGTTAAAGACCAAAATTACTAATCTTCACAAGATTTTTCAAGAAGATAATCAATATAATCTTCTTAAACTTGATATTCTATAATAAGATAATCAAAATAATTTTTTTCTTTATTATCGCTTGTCATAATAATATTATAAACTTTTTTATAAATCAGTTAAAGACTTTTTTTCATTACATTTTCTTAACCAGAGTTTTCTTCAATAAGTTGATCTATATAATCAGATTGAGTTTTTTCTTCAATCTCTTTTTGTTTCATTAAAAAATCAAAATAATTTTCAATGTTTTTATTACTGTCGTTCATATAAATATTATAACAAATTTTAAAAATTTTTTCAAGACTTTTTCATTATATTTTTTTGATAGCATTTTTTACAAAGGCACTTATATTTAGCATCACCTACTACGATTTCTTCCTTTTTATCAAAATCGGCAAATGAATAATTGCCTAATTCACTTCCACATTCTATACAAACACCATTAAGTTTTTTTATCTTGTCTGCATATGGCAATATCTTAATTGCTTCATCAAAAAGTTTACACTCAGAACTAGCTAGCAATCCACCAAAATAAACATCAAATTTATTTTGGTGACATAACCAACTAATTCCCGGGATCATAAAATATTCATCTACAAATACTGCATCACATTCTTCAAAATTAAAATCTTCACTTTGAGGATATTTCTCCCAATAAAATACTTCAAATGTATGTGGAAATTTTTCAAGTAAATTATCTATTTCTATTCCGTTACTATGTGTAAAATATCCTCTAACGTCTTTTTTAGGTCTAATTAGAAGAATTTTTTTCTTAGCATAAAGCAACCGCTCTAATTGTTGAAATAAAGCAGTTGATTTACCACTATACATTGGACCACATATTAATGTTATCATATTACCTCTCAAATTGTAAATTGCTTTTGAAGTTGATTTATATTTGGTCTATAGAGTTTTTCTTGTTCCTCTACCAGCTCTCTTTGTTTTTTTAGTGCTTCTCTTCGCTTTTCTTGTAATGGAAGCACTAACGAAGTTTCTAACCATTTAATTATAGCCCGTTCAACTTCTTCAAAACTTTTCATAATTTATAAATTTCTCCTTTTACTATTTAGTTATTGTATTTTCTACTGTATTATAATGTGTATAAACAGGAATACTATTAACAATACTATTACTTGACCAACTTGCATCTGTACAACCTTCACCATAACTTATATTTGCTGTAAAAGTTTTTAAAGCAAATATATTAGTTGAATTAGTTTTCCAATCACTAGTATTAGTAGGCCAATAAGCGCTTAAATTTTTTGGATATATAGGTATATTAACATTTATATTGTTATCCAAAGGTACTGTTGATAAACATTTAAGATCTAAGTAAGTTCTTAAACTGTAAGTTCCACCGTTTTCATTTGGTAATGTTATATCTCCACTAAACAATGGATAGTTGAGATAAGAACCCCAAGAATCTCTAATTGTATCTGGATGATCTATAACGATTGTTGAGAAGGTCATGCCGTTAACATTAGCATTTAATTCTAACGTAACATATCCACCATTACTAGAAATAAGTGTATTATAATAAAAACCAGTTACTACATTATTGTTAAATTCGCTAAAATTAGCATTAGTAATTGAATAATTTTCATTATATCCACATTCAAATAAACTTTCTACTTTTGTTACTGTTTCTATTTTGTCACCAATTATACTAGCATTTCCTATAAAATTACAAGTAGTTCTAACATTGGCAGGTTCTGTATCTGTTGATAAACTTTTTACAAATGCTGTATTTGTTCGATAAATATTTTTACTTGTAAAGGCTCCACAAGTATTAGAATATGTTAGATATTTAGTAGTATATTCTTTATAAGAAGATATTGTTTGTGTAGAAGTATATATGCTTTCAGTACAACTTCCAATAGTAGTACTGGTAATTAAATCTGTTATAGTATTATCCATAGAGTATATAACATTTTTTAATTCATCAAAATCATTTATTACTTCCATGACAGTGGTGGTGGTTGTTTTATTATAATATGTATTTAAAATATGATTTTTGACATCTATTGTTTTTATTTTTTTTATAGAAAAATGAGGTTTAATGCTATAATCATCAAAATGACCACCATAACTTATATTGTAACCATCTATTAAATAGGCTAATGGGAAGTAAGCCGCTGTATTTTGTCCCCTATCAGCAGCAAAAAAAGGTATATTGCAATAAGTATCTCCATAACTTCCGTAAATAGAAATAACGCTACTGGTAAAAAAGAATTCATAATTATTAACAATTCCTTCGAGAATATTAGTTACGTCTGGCAACTTAAAATTAAAATTTGCTGCTAATGTCGATACTGGACAGAATCCGCTTGTTTGTGGTCTATCATAATTACCTAAATAATTATTAAAATTGAAAGTTTGTTCTGTACCTGTTATTTCAAAATTTGTTCCTGTTATTGTTTGATAATGAATAGTATGGAAGTAAGATCCATATATTGTAGATTTATATAATGGAAGATAATAAGTTCTTCTATCGTCATTATATATTTCTAAATAGCCAGTAAATGAAGCATTATTTAAATCTTCTCTTAATAAGTAACCACCTTCATTTTTAGTTATAAAAGTTAATGAATGTGAGTAATAAGTAGAACCATTAATATAACCGACTACACTTTTTTCTGCCAAATTTGCTTTATACGAAGCTACTGTTTTTAAATCTGTATCTGTATCAATGTTTAATTCATTTATATTAAATGAATTTGAAAATATAGCACTTGTAGTAGTTGTTGTGCCGCTACCACCACAGAGATAAGTGCTATATTGTCCAGTAGTTGTTGTAAAAGAATAAGGCAATGAATGAACATATTTAGCTATTGAAAAATTATTAAAATTCCCTTTGGTAGTATCTGGAATAAATGTGTTAATTATTCCTGTTTCGTTAGGTAAGAATTCGGTAGTAAAACTTCCAGTATTAGCCATATATAAATAATTATCACTAACCGATTCATAATTTATTGCATCATTATTGGTTATAGAAAATTTATAATCTAATATAGATATATCTTTTGATAAACTATAATTATAACTAATACTTACTGGACTTTGTACAAGACTTTTATTTCCTATCCAAGAAAAACTATTATCTACTCTTCCAGGATAAAAATAATTCCCATCATCAATTTTACGAGTCTTAGAAAATGTTTTATAAATATTTTCGCCAGAAAAAGTAAACGTCTCTGTTAATGTTTTATTTTCTATATATGGCATAATAAAAACAGTAGCTTTGTCATTTAAAAAATAAACTTGTTTTTCTTTGCTATACAAAATATCTTCTATTGTAAAAATAAAATTAAAATATGGATTTGAAAAAAATACATTATAAATATAATTATTGTTATAATCTCTATCAGTAGAGGCATAAAAATTATAATAAACATTAAAATTTAAAAATCCAGTACTATCATATGCAATAGGACAGTCTTTGCTAAGAGTATAATTAACACCACCATCTTCAGTGTATGTATAATATACACTATCAGTTATTCCAGTATTTTCAATACTGTTTAAAGTAGCATATGTGACAGTTTTTTCAGCTAAACTTAAATTACTGTTTTCAATATTAGGAAAATTTAATTTTTTCCAATAGTTTGTTTGAGAGTAATCGTCAGCTAATTTTATATCACTATATGAGCCGACACCAACTGTACCAAAAGTTCCAATACAACCCCAATTTTCAATATTATTATCATATCTTAAATGAACAGGTAAATATTCTGTGCTTCCAGAAACAAAGTTTAAAAATTCACTATATTTAGAATCAGAGAAAAAATTATTATTTGATGGAAATGTAAAAGATTGTATTACATCTGTTACTGTCTTAGTTTTTTTAACAGTAACATAATTATCAACACTCATATCATAACTAATAGTAAAAGTTCTATCTGAAATACTACTGTTAGTTGGAGGTAAA
>Ga0247611_10006170_pt1 | contig 15510 bp, 12 predicted proteins | sample 177DNAGHGhighgp2_FD_192422 | JGI IMG/M metagenome (GOLD analysis project Ga0247611, IMG submission 192422) | Sheep rumen microbial communities from Palmerston North, Manawatu-Wanganui, New Zealand - 1770 DNA GHGhigh gp2 | ecosystem: Host-associated > Mammals > Digestive system > Stomach > Rumen...
CCTTCTTGATGACCTTGTTTGACCCACAAAAAAAGCAAATTTTTCCCATAAAAGAAAAATTTGCTACAACGCCTTATAAATCAAAGGGTTACGAGAAATTTAGGTACCCAAATGTCATATAGGCCCATTTTTTTGATGTAGAAACCCAGCCCCAAGCGTAAATAAGGATTAAAATACGAAATGCTCCCTTCATGCCCAGCACGATTCCAAGACCAGCCGTTGCGTTGGAAACCAAAAGCTGGAGACAACGAGAACCAACGTAGCGGACGGAATTCCCAGCCACCATAAATATGGATATCGCCATTGCCCAAGAAATGACTGCCATCATGCACCCATCTCCCATCATACCTGGATTCCACTTTAACTTTGGACAAAGCGATGACACCGCTCGCAAAAAAACGAGATTTGTAATCGTTCGCAAGAACAATCACAGGGAGCAACAATAACAATAAAAACTTTTTCATCGTCCACCCCCTATTTCGCGCTCACAGCATTGCAAGCATTTTCGTCTTTTGTACGAGAATATTTTCGTGACAATTCATTATGAAAATCAAGATTACGATTGCTATGAAAAAGCAGTAAGCCAACGCCACTCAGTTTGCCATCGATCAAAAGGATCGGCAAACTTTTTTTATCATCAAGGCCATTACCATTCCCTTGAGACCAATCAAAAATCCATTCAAATCCACCCGTGCCAGCAATATAAACAGGCAAAGGGTCAACAGTACCATTTATATCAGTAGAAACGTTTGGAAGGACATCTACACCAGTTATTCTGGCAACATAAGTAAAAGAGGAATCTGCACGAACGCAGAATTCCATACAAGTTTGTGCTGGCGTTACATCGAAATGTTGATAATCAATTTTGTACATCGTAGTCTTATCAACTTTAACAACCACGTTCAAATTTTCTGTAGAAAGCCAGCAACCGACTACATCGTGAACGCCGGGAGCATAGTCAGATTCATCGTCGGCATAGTCAAAATAAGAACAGCCACAGAATGCGAACATCCCGAGCAAAAGCAAGCCGGCGAGAATCTTTTTCATATAAAGCCCCATTCGTTTATGCTTATTAATATAACAAATTATGTATAAAAAGCAATGCATTGAATCCTTCGAGGCTTTACGCCTCTCAGGATGACGAGGAGAAAACTGATCCCGGCACTGCGGCCGGGATGACAGTCTCAGAAAAGGTTTTTAATCATCCCTTTTCAATTTCCAGTTTTCAACATTTGTTGAGTCTGGAATTAAGTATCTATACGGATGTCTGCAAATATAAGTATTACCATCATACTCCTTTGTAACATCCTTGGCATTTTTCTCATAGACACACGCACCTAATTTCTTTTCCAAATCAGTGAAAGGCCTAAATAACGTACACGAGTTCACGTTTACAGATTCAAGCTCCACACAAACAACACTATCCTTGTAAAAATCCGATGTAGGAGCCGAAATTTGAAAAGTTTGTCCACTGTATGAACAACGCAGAGAATCGAATGCCTTTGGTAGTACATTCGAAATATAATCTATAAAATAATAGCGTTCTTCCGACCAATGATCTCGAGCTTCCTTGAACGCCCAATCGGTCAAAAGCTCATACAACATATAATAATTTTTCAAAAGATAGTCTGCCGACTTGACCCGAGCCACGGAATCTTGCCATACACCATTCGCAAAACTTTTCCTAAACTTTTCGATATCCTTGACAAACGCAGAATCCGTTCCGCCATAGAAAAACAAGACATACGGGAAATATTCTGTGGTACTTTTTTTCAGTTCAAGTTGTTCAGAAAGGCCCACTCCAAAGCTAGATTCTAATGACGATAATGACGTATCACGATATAGCGAGAAAAGTTCGTACACGGCCTTGTTTTTCGCGGTCACAAAAGGATACCCTTCCTTTACCAACTGTTTAATCCGCGGAATTTCCAAATGCGAAAACAATCTCAAATAAAGCGAATCTGAAACCGCAGCAATATCTGTTATAGATTCAAACGTCACTTCATGACCGGAAGAATCGAAATTCTTCCAAAGTCCAGACGTAGTGATTTGCAAATATCTGCTTTCATAATCACGTTTTTCGATTTCAAAAGTTTTTTTCTTTGCATCAAAAGAAACATCTAGTTCATGAGTTTTCTTCAAATTTGAATCAAGTTCGAAAGCATTTACAGATTTCGGAACGAAAGACACAGGAAAAACGAGCCTTCCATATATTTCCCTTTTTTTCAATTTTTCTTGCAAATACTGTTCATAAGCGTCATCATTGTAGCTGACATCAATCGAATCCGAACAACCGATAAAAAAGAAAACAAGAGCCAATAAAAGAAATTTCATATTTACCACCCCGGATTCAAAGGAGCTGTGCAGTGTTCATATTTTCCTTTTCCAACTTCTACATCCCAAGAGATAAAAATCGAATCCGTCTTTAAATTCAAGTGAAACAGGAAGTCTATTACTTTTTCTTCGTAATCATCATTTATTTGCCTAGATTCTTTCGCCTTTGATATTTCAAATTGAGGCGGATGAAAAAGTTCCATGTACGAATAATCGCTATTATGGATTACAACACTACTGGCTTCCTTGCAATTTCTCGTACGGCAACCAAAAATATCAACGAACAACTTTATGTAGTCATAATAAACAACGGCTGTCAACGCTTCACCATTTGAAAATCCAGAATAAGAAAGCATTCCCTCTTGGGGGTATATTGAAGTGTCCGTTTTAAACGGTTCAGCGTATGCAATAAAGGTCGAATCGGATTCAACTACAGCATAATCGTCGGTATAATCATGACAATTAGAGCAACCGACAAAAAAAAGAGATAATATTATTGTCAATAGGATAATTTCTTTAGACATGTTATAAATATACATCTTTTTTACGAATAACTGATCCCGGCACTGCGGCCGGGATGACAACATAGAAGAAGGCCGGAATAACATTACAAAAACAGGCCCCGTCCCCATACGCGAATCATGACCACGTAAGCGCTGAATAGCATTCAAGGCGAGTGTCGCAAAATCAAGCATACTTGATTTTATGATCGAGCCGAAATTGCTGACGCGAAGCGTCAACCGCAAGTGGTCAAAGAAAATAAATCCGGGATTACAAAGTTAAAAAATTTGCACCACTATGAATTCACCCACCTATCGGGAAGCTAACATTAGGCGTATTCCAAGTATTATAGCAATTACTATCGCATTGAGTTTCAATAGTTGTTTTGATCGACGGAGAATCAACAATCAAGCGAAAATGATGATATCTGTAATAGCCATCCGACGAAGATGGGGGATTGGAATTTGTTTCTACAATTTTGAAACTGTCCGGAGCAAACCACTTATCAAACACAATTCTCTTTTCTTCTTTTGGCAAATTCGTCAACCTCGTATGAATACTAGATATGCCTTCCATAATATACACATGGACTTTTTCGGCATCTTTGCATTCATACGCAGTACAACCATATATATCCAAGATTACATTCGCTATATCATCACTAAAAGGACGATCTGCGCCACGATCTTGATGAACATTAGCATATATTAACAAAGAAACTATATTACTATCTTTTTTATAATTACCCATACGAGCCCCCAGTCGCAAAAACATTTTTCCAACCAGCGAAGAATTTTCGCAAAGACGTATTTGTTCAAGCTGGGGTACATAGACGCTATCAAAGCGCTCACAATCAGCCAATTCATCATAATATGGGTTTATCATTTCTACTTTCGGCATCCATTCCACAATTGCAGAATCCAGCCTCGGGCACCATAAATACTCCAATTTAGCCTGATTTGTCACATCACACCGTTCTTTATAAGAACACCCGCTAAAAACGAGCATACTAAGAGCAAGCGAGCTAATTAGAATCTTTTTCATAAAGGACCTCAAAGGATATCTGTTAATTAATATAACAAATTCCAGCTAAAAGTCTATGTATTTGTAACAAATGCTGTATGGATCCTCCTATCGGAGGATGACGGTTGTTTCGAGGCTTTACGTCTCTAAAAGCCGTGTAAGGAGATTCCGGCACTGCGGCCGGAATGACAAGGTCAAAAAAGTCCGGGGTTGGCAGTACAACTAAATTACTTCTTACGCATCCACACGGCCAAGAAGGCAATCACAGACAGCACGCAGATGACGATGATGTACCAGAACGCTGCGGGCGAACCGACGGTGGCGTCGCCGTTCATGCCGAACGGGAGTTTCACGTTCATGCCGAACAAACTTGCGAAGAACGTCGGGAGCGATATGGAAATCGTCACGATGGTGAGGTTTTTCATCAACTGGTTCACGTTGTTGTTGATGACGCTTGCGCGGGCATCCATCATGGACGTCAAAATGTTGGCATAGATGTTTGCCTGTTGCAAACTCTGCCCGTTTTCAATCTGAATATCTTCGAGGAGTTCGCGCTCGGCTTCGGTCCAGTTGAGGCTGCGGCCAAGTTGCAACTTGCGAAGCAGCGTATCGTTGCTGTTCAAGGCGCTCACGTAGTAAATCAAGCCCTTGTTCAAGCTGAACATCGAGAGGAGATACTTGTTCTCCATCGACGTGTTGAGGCGCTGTTCCAAATCGTCGTTGATGCGGTTGATTATCTTCAAGTGTTCGTTGAAGTGTGAAATCGCGAAACTCAAAACGCGAAGCACAAACGTGTTCAAACTGTCGATTTTCGAGAACTTGCGTTCGTCCATCACAGGGATGTCGGTGTCCGTCAAAAGCAGGACCCAGTCCTTGAAAATGAATATGCCGAAGGATTCCACGCGGAACTGAAAATTGTCCTCGGCGGAATAGTTCTTGGGCTTCTTGAACACGATGGTCGTGAAATCATCGTCGTATTCGATACGGGAAAGTTCGTCGGAGTCGAATGCAGAAGCTATCGTATGTTCAGTAATCTCATATTCCTTGACAAGGACGCTACGCTGTTCCTGGCTTAGAGAACCCATCATAACGATGTCAGCGGCTTCTTCGTTCGGAGCCACCGCGAGACGACCGGATTCGATCTTGTAATACTTGAGCATACCGCCCCCTTTATCGAACGGGGGATAATATAGAAAAATGACGAGAGACTAGAGACTAGAGACTAGAGAAAAAAGCAAAAAAGAAGCCCTCGTAAAGCCATACGTAAGAAAAGTCGAGGAGACGGCATCAGTCCTTGATGCAGCGGACGGAGAAAGCTACATGTTCTTCGCGGGGCTCCAAAGATACCCAGTCACTACCAGACAGTGACATGGTTATTTCGCAACAGCCACCAGCGATGAAACCCCAAAAATGAGTAAATACCCCGGCATATTCGCCTCGACTTGTAAAACGGCCTGCAGGCAGGCCAGAAAAACCGTAAGCATCAACCCCGTTTTGATCCTTATGATCAAACGACGGTCCCCCAGCATTCCAGCCGCTTATAGATTTAAGCTTTTTCCCGCCTTGTGATCTTTCGCCCGCATACGCAATTAAAGTACTCCATTCTGTACTGTCAGGCAGGTGCCATCCTTTAGGACAAATTCCTTGAACCCGAGTTGGCAAAATACAGTCTCTCTGAAATCCACATTCCTGCGGATTAGCCTCATCCGTCACAAGCGCAACCGAATCAATAGCAGCTTCCCATTGATAGAGGCGACCAATCTTGTTGCACTTTGCGCTGTCATTGTCATAGCAGGCGCTATGTCCTATTAAGCTTGGAGTCCTAATACTGTCGGCGTAGTTCAAATTTTCGGCCATCCATGTCTGGTCGCCAATTTTAACGGTCTTATAAACCTTGTTGTCTCGCTCGTCGATTATGCTATCGTAAACGATGTTTGGATTAAACCGTTCTTCCTTCGGTACATCCCAGCTCCAGCCTTGAATCGTGTCGTAGTCCATGACGCAACGAATCGAAAGACCATGTCTTTTATCGCCAAAGTAGAAGCTGACATCATAGGGGCCATCCAAGAAATGCATTATGCAAGCTTCAGAATTTTCAACCTTACTTGGGGTTCCTCCATAGACACCAAAATTTGGGATTTGACGCATATCATCATCTTTACTCCAATAATAAACCCATTCACCAACACCTCTGAATATATCGTTATGGACAGAGCCAGCGGGTAAAGCAGTAAAACCGCTGGCGTTCGTACCGTTATAATCATCTACCCATCCGGTATTCGACTTGTGCCTCAAGTCATGATCCCCGCCCAATTCTAAATTTTCGAACTCCTTTACTGTCGGCAGATGCCAGCCCGAAGGGCAGATACCACGCACTCTAGAGGGTAAGGAGCAAGCCTTTTTGAACCCACAACTTTGCGGGTTCTTCTTGTCGGACGCAAGTGCTGCCGAGTCTATTGCTGCAGCCCAAGTGTACAGACGTCCCAATACATCGCAATGGGACGGAACATCATCGTAACACCAGCTTTTATCTTTCAAGCTGGGCGTTTTTGCGCTGTCGGCATAGTTCAGATTTTCGGCAAGCCAAGTGAGGTTATTTATCTTGACGGTCTTGTATTTTTTTCCGTCGCGTTCGTCGGTTATGGAGCCATACTCTATGTCAGGATTGAAATAAGACTCTTTCGGAATATCCCAATACCAAGAATTTTCTGAACTGCTGGATACAGCGGAGGAACTGCTAACGGTTCCCTTTTCGCTAGAGGAACTTTTGCCAGAAGAACTGTTCGAAGCGTTGCTCGATTGCAAAACGGCCCCCCTCGAACTGCTAGATAAAATTTTGCCCGAACTCGAGGATGACCGACGTTTGTTCGAGCTACTGCTAAGAGATTTACTTGACGAACAAGATACTGCAAAACTATCGTTTGATTGCGGAGCGACCGGATCAGAGTTACTACAAGCGATAAGGAACGCAAGGACTACTGCGAATGACGTGAAATTTTTCAAAATCATATCAACTCCACTTTTTAAAAAGAAATATATATAAAAAACCCCGGCAAAGCCGGGGCTATCGTCTATTTACGCCACCAGTTTCATCAAGTCGAAAAACATCAATCGAGTATGCGGGTCATCATCATCTGTGTTCATGAACCGAAATCCATTTTTCACGTAAAACGGAACCGCATCCAGATACGCATCAACAGTCAAGAATCGGCAACCGGTCTTATTTTCGAATACGAACATCGCCTTGATGTAATTTAAAACAGTCGTACCGATTTGATGGCCTTTTGCAGATTCGTCAACGCCGAGCCGACACAACTTGACCGCAGGGTAGCTTTTCAATCGTTTTTCGTTCGGGAAGCCCTGCTTTTTACGGAAACGGTTGAATTCGGTCTTGTCCTTGAAATCATCCAAAGCAACTTTGTCATTGGCAAGACTGCAATAAGCATAAACCTTACTTGCATCGTCAACGTCAACACAAGCGTAACTAACCGACAGCAAATGTTTTTGAAATTCAGGAGCTCGCCTGAGAATGAAATCGTTTAAATCGCTATCGCCACAATCAAATTGTTTAATGGTATTATCTGACTGTAAACGAATAAAATCAAGACGAGATTTGTTTATACTGTTTCGAAGCACGGATCAATACCTCCATTGGCCTCTTCGCGGGCACGCTTCTTAGCCATACCACGTTCATAAGCCTTTTTCATCAGTTCGTAATCCTGCAAAACGCGGGCACGAACTTCCGGAGGTTCCGGTTGCACATTCTGCATCGCCTCTAGAAAACGACGAGCATCCTCGCCAAATAAAATCGGAGTTTCACGAATCGGTCTAGCCATAGCCTTGTCCTTTGTTATTTCATAATAAGTAATGGATTTATTAACTCTGGAGCATCACTAGACTGGTGAAACCCGGCAACACACTACTAAGGTGGTTTCTATAATATAAAATGTTCCATTTTCAAAAGCAAGGGGGCGAGCTGCGCCCCTTTCATTTTGCAACCAACCGTTTTCCAACAGAAAAGCCCCGGCAAAGCCGGGGCAATTTCTCTTTCGTCTTTAGTCTATAGGGCCGAAGGCCCGTTCTATAGTCTAATTACACACCCTTCTTGAACTTTTTGCTCCACCAGAGAACGATCGGAGAGCAGACGCACACAGAAGAGTAAGTACCGATAAGGATACCGAAGCACTGTACCAAGCCGAAGTCGCGGATGGAGGAACCACCCATAACAGCGAGCACCACGCAAACGAAGAGAGTCGTGAGAGAGGTAATCACCGTACGGCTGAAGCACTGGTTCAAAGAGCTATTGATTGTACGTTCATAGTTGGCAGAGCCGAACAGAGCGGTATTTTCACGGATACGGTCGAAGTTAACGATGGTGTCGTTCACGGAGTAACCGATCATCGTAAGGAGCGAAGCAATCAAGGCGCCATCGAAGGAGAGGCTGAACGCCGAGATAAAGCCGAGCGTAATGATGGTATCGTGAATAAGGCCAAGCACAGCAGCAACGCCAAAGCCAAGGCCGAGTTTACCGAATCGAACCCAAACGTAGAGGGCGATGCCAAGCCATGCGAGAATCACAGACAAGATAGCGTTGAAGCGGAGTTCCTTACCGATGGTCGGACCGACAGCGTCCTTAGCGACGATTTCGCACTTCTGATTGGCGGCTTCGAAAGCCTTTGCCATGGCGAGTTCAAAGCTTGTATCATCTCCGCGAACACTAATCTGGTAAGAGTTGGCAGACGTACCGCCGAGAGAGCGGACGCGTGCCCCCTGGATGCCAGCCTTGCTCAAAGCCTTGTTCAAATCGGTTTCATGCTTGGCGTCATCCTGATACTGAATCGTATAAACCTGACCACCCGTAAAGTCGATACTGAAATCGAAGCCCTTCACAGCGATGCAAGCGATACTTGCAATAATCAAAATCCAAGAGAGAACCTTGAACTTGCCACGGTTCTTCATAATCTGAAGGTTAGCATTGTTCAAAGTCTTGAAGCCAGAACCGATAGAGAGCGTCGTTCTGTCGCGCTTAGCAAGTCTCCAGTCGAGAATTGCACGGGAAATCGTGATAGCGCAGAAGAGGGACGTGAGAATACCGATAGTAAGAGTAAGACCGAAACCCTTGACAGAACCCGTACCGATTTTGTACAAAATAAGGCCCGTCAAAACCGTCGTCAAGTTGGAGTCCAAGATGGCGCTGAAAGCTCGTTCGTAACCCTTCGCGACAGCGGCGCGAGCAGTGAGGCCGTTCTTGAGTTCTTCACGGATACGTTCGAAAATAATCACATTCGCGTCGAGAGACATACCGACGACGAGGATGAAGCCAGCAATACCCGGAAGAGTAAGCGTTGCGTTAAACACAGACATCACGGCAGCAGTCACAAGGGCGTTAATCATCACGCCGATACTTGCAATCAAGCCACCGAGACGGTAGTAGGCCACCATGAACACCAAGCAGATCAAGAGGCCGATTGCACCGGAGCCGAAGCCCTGGACAATGTTTTCTTCACCGAGGGTAGCACCGACGGTACGGCTTTCGATAATCTGCATCGGGGCCTTGAGGGCACCAGCCTTCAACACGACAGCGAGGCGGTTCGCTTCGGCCATGTCTTCGAGACCGGTAATCTGGGCTTCGCCGTTCGGAATACGGTCACGGATGACCGGAGCGCTGATGACCTGGTTATCAAGAACGATGGCCATCTGCTTGCCGACGTTTGCAGCCGTCACAGCGGAGAATTTCTTAGGACCGATACCGCCAAAGCGGAGGTTCACAGCGACTTCACCGGCGCTTACACCGTCACTGACACGGTACGGGCGAGCATCCGTAATATCGTCACCGCCCATTTCGGCACGGCGGCGGAGGAGGTAAAGGCGCTTGGCCTTGACCTTGGAGTCGCGGCGGAGCTTTTCAAGACCGCTACCGAAAGCGAATGCGACATCACGCGGAATGAGTTTCTGGACGCCATCCGTTTCGAGGAGCTTTTTCACCTTTTCGACGCTTTCTTCAGCAATGAAACCGCCATTGCCAAAAGAGATGAAGAAAGAGGAAAGCGACTGTCCGACCACGTCTGCCGGAGCGGCCTCGGACTCAGCAACAGCGGAATCCTTCTTTTCAGCAGTTTCAGTCTTAGCAACGCCGCCAGCGAGAAGTTCTTCATCAGACAGGGTTTCCTTCTTCGCAGAATCCGTCTTGGCAGAATCCTTCTTGGTCGAGTCCGTCACAACGGAATCAGCAGCGATGTCGGTCGTCTGGCGAGTGAGGTAGCCATCAATCAGGCTAACCACCTGCGCAAACTTTTCAGATTCGGCAAGAATCTTGAATTCAAGCTTAGCGGTAGAACCCACAAGCGCCTTTGCCGTAGAGTCGTCCACACCAGCCAGTTCAACGACAATTCGGTCGTCACCGGTCGGAGAAATCTGCGGTTCGGAAAGACCGTATTGGTCAACGCGGTTACGGATGATTTCGAGGGACTGAGCCTGAATGTCCTTGATATCGTCGCCATCCTTGAGGCTGGACTGATCAATCTGCAGCGTGATGCTGGTACCACCGGCAAGGTCCAAGCCAAAGTTAATGGAACTTGCCCCGAGCTTCGGATTTTCCTTGAGGAAAGTCTTCTTCACTTCCCCCTTCTTGGAGTGAACCTGAATAGAAGGCCATACAGAGTAGGCCGAAAGAATGATGACAGCAAGAATGACGAATTCTCGCAAGCCGAATTTATGTTTATTCATTTGTAATCCCTTAAAAGGCATTCAACATACTAGTGCGGCGACAAAGATAGAAAAGTAGGAGGTAGGAAGTAGGAAGTAGGAAGGAATTTTAGGTATAAAAAGGTGAAAAGTCATGCCCGCCACCGAGCGGGCACCACCTTTCCTGCTGCAAGAAGGCTTACTGTTTACCTCATTTCAAACGTAGGATCCGGCTTTGACGTAGCAATCGCAAGCGTCATCTTTTTCTTGCCGAGGGTGCGCACAATACACAAATGACGGGAACTATAGACGATATCCAAAGTGCCATCGCGCAACACGCGTTCCCTGTTCCGGAGCGCAACAAGTTCGTTCAAAAAACGGAAAACAGGGCTGCGGCGACCGTCAGAAAGTTTATCCCACGGGAAAGACCTGCGGTTGTCGGGATCCTTGCCGCCTTCCATGCCGATTTCGTCACCATAATAAATACACGGAGCGCCCGGCAAAAAGAAGAGTATCGCAAGCGCAAGCTTAACCCGCTGCAGGTTACTGCACGGTAGCGACGCGAGACGGATAGTATCGTGGCTTCCGAGCAAATTCATCGGCACGCCAAAGCGCCCTGCAGGGAACGCTTCACGGAGCCTTTTCGCGAACTCAGCCAAGTTTATCGGCTTTTCGTCAAAGAGGTACGCCAGGACAGCCCGACGCAACGGGTAGTTCATCACACCGTCAAACTGGTCGCCCTTGAGCCAGCGCGAGGGTTCGTCCCAAATCTCGCCGACGATATACGCTTCCGGGTTAATCGCCTTGATGCGGCGGCGGAACTCCTGCCAAAAGCTATCGTCGTCAATCTCGTTCGGCACATCCAGGCGCCAGCCATCAATACCGCGTTTCATCCAGTACTCGCCCACCGAGAAAAGGTATTCGCGAACGTCGGGATTGTCGGTATTGAACTTCGGGAGCGCCGGGAACCCCCACCAGCAATCGTAATTGGGCTTGCCGGAATACGCATGGAGCGGCCAGCCATGCACATGGAACCAATCGACATACGGGGAATTCCTGCCCAGTTCCATCAAGCTGTTGAACTGGAAGAATCCACGCGAGCAGTGATTGAACACGCCGTCCAAAATCACGCGAAGTCCAAGTTTGTGCGCTTTCTTGACAAGCCTGTCAAAATCCTTGAGCGTCCCCAGCACCGGGTCGATTTCAAAGTAATCGACCGTATGGTAGCGGTGGTTGGAATTGCTCTTGAAAATCGGGCAAAGGTAAAGTGCCGTCACACCCAGCGACGCAATATACTCTAGCTTGTCCGTAATCCCGGCGAGGTTTCCGCCGAACATGTTTTCACGGGTGGGATTACTCCCCCATTCTACAAATTTCCCAACAGCCTTATAACGCGAACTGCGGCAAAAGCGGTCCGGGAAGATTTGGTAGAAAACAGCGTCTTTAACCCAAGCAGGAAAAGTCATAGCAAATTGAAACGTAGTGAAGTTAGTTAGTAGTTACTAGTTAATAGTTACTAGTTAATAGAATTTGCATTAAGAACATCTCTAGTAACTAGTAACTTCAAACTTAGAACTGCGACGAAGTCGCCCTAGTAACTCAGAACTCTTAACTGTCGCGAAGCGACCTCTGAGGTACAAACAATCGATCAAAGCGAAGCGACCTCAAACCTCCTAGATTTTCCACAAAGCACGGTTTCTACGGTCTTCGACAAGTTTGCCAATCTCCGAAATCAAGCCCAGATTTGCGAGCAAGTCTTCGAGACTGCACGGTGTACGGTAGGTCCAGTTGTTGCCGCCGACCGTCCCCGGAATATTGACGCGCTCTTCCTTCGGGTCGCATTCAGAAAGCGATGATGAAAGAGCGAGATAATCCTGGATTGGCGGAATACAGAACAAACTATTCGCCTTAAACACATGAGCGAGAATGTCGCGTACCACCGGCGGCGTAAGCTTTTCGGGTGCGACTCCCGGCATCTGTGCGTGCGACCAGTAGAACGCCTTGTCGAAATCGGCCTCTTCCCAAAGCCCGCGTAACGTCGATGTATCGTGGCAGCTCGTGGTGCAAACCGAGAGACGCGGATAGTCTTCCATGTTGTAATACGGGGAATACGGGACGTTCCAGTTGCGGGCCCAGCGTTCAATACGCAACGACATGATATTCAGCTTTTTGAGCACGGACGGCACGCAGGGCGGCACGGCCCCTAGGTCTTCGGCACAGACCAGCATGTCCGTCTCGTTCGCAAGCACAGACAGAAGCTTCATCGCATTCTGTTCCCAAAGCGCATTCTGAGCCTGCTCGTTTTGGCCAATCAATTCATGCAACTTTTGCTGTTCGTTCTGCGGGAGCGTAAAGAGCACCGGCTGGTTGTACCAGTACCAGTACGGATAATAGGTGTTTTCGTCACCCGTCGGGATGAACACGCGGTTCCAATAGACACGGAGCATGGAGTCCTTGACTTCCTGCGGTTCTTCCAACGAGACAATGGCGCGTTCGGACAAGAACTCCGGCTTGATGACAAAGCGGTCGAACTTGCCCGGCAAATTTTCAAAATAACGCGATATAAGCCTGTCCGTTTCATTGCCCAGGAATTCACGCAACTGATCAACCGAGAAATTCGGACGACGCAGATATTCCAGCGTTTCACGGCAGAAACCTGCATTGCGGAGCACATCCCACGTGAGTGGAATCGAGGGCTGGAAACGCCCGAGAATGCCCGTGACCTCGTTTTCGGGAATTGCCCAGATACGGAAGAAGCCCAGCACGTGGTCAATGCGGTACGCGTGGTAGAACTTGCTCGCTTGAGCCAAGCGGCGGCGCCACCATCCAAAGTCGTCCGCTTCGAGGACATCCCAGCGGTAAGTCGGGAATCCCCAGTTCTGGCCGCCGTAGCTGAACATGTCAGGAGGTGCACCCGCGCGGTCGGCAAGCGAGAAATACTTGCGGTCGAACCAGACATCGGCACTGTCCTCGTTAATGAGGATAGGCACGTCGCCCTTCAAGCGGAGCCCTAGCTTGGAGATTTCGTTCACGGCGGCGGTAAACTGCCCCTCGGCGGTATATTGCATCCACGCCTGGAACAGCGTATCCCTGTAATTTTTCATCCAGAGCTTATCCACATCGGCAGCGGAGGGGTTCTGGTACTTTTTCCAGTCCTTCCAGCTCGCCTCGCCGTTCTGGGCCTTCAGCGTGCAATAGACGCAGTAGGACTTGACCCAGGCATTCTTATCGACCCAGGCAAGGAGTTTCTTCGAAGACTTGAGCTGGTCGTAGCGGAAATCGAAAATCTTGCGGAGAATCGAACGTTTCCATGAGGTAATGCGATAATAATCCACGCGCTTGATGTCCGCAAATTCTTCCCGTGCGCTTTCAATTTCGCTTTCAAATTCCGTTGCCCCTTCAACAGACTGCACGTTGATAAAGACGGGATTCAACGCAAAAGCGCTGCGGGCACTGTAAGGACTCGACTCAGAACCCGTATCGTTTACAGGCAAAAGCTGGATAATATTGAACCCGCAATACTTGGACCACTGGGCAAACGGAATCAAGTCCAGGAATTCGCCAATGCCAATGCTGTGCTTGCTGTGAAGACTGAAAAGAGGGACGGCTACGCCGGTCTGGAAAGAAGTTAAATCACCATATCGCATGGTTCAAATATAATTCCAAATTTGTAAAAGAATCTTTCAAATTACTCCCAAATAAAAAAAGGCTCGGAAATCCGAGACCATTTTCTTTTTTCTTAATCATCCTTTAAAAATTAGGCGCGCTTAGCGTACTTTTTAAAGCTCTTGACCAAGAGGGCGGCGAGAATGCAGTACATTTAGACTCCTTGTTTTGACGGCGCCAATATTAACAAAATTTTACTAACGTTTCAAGGGGGAAAAATATAAATTTTGCAATTTTTTTTGAAACCGGCGCAAACGGCATGTTTCACCAAAATTTTGCCGGATTTATCCCGACATTACCATTTACGCGAACAAATCCGCGATTTCACCAATATATTGCAATCTCCGAGGTGGAAATTTGGTAAATTATGGGTCATGAAACGATTTTTGCTTTTATGTCTCGGTTTAGCAGCATTTGTTGGCGCAAAGCCATCCCTCCAAGTCGATACAGACCGCATCGAAGCGGGTCAGACATTCAAGTTGCAGTTCATCGTCCCGTTGCAGGAACTGCCTCAAAATAGGGGCGCCCTCCATCTGGAGACCCGCAACAACTTCAAGCTTCTCGGCATCGACAGTGCCGACCAGGTTATGCGTCCGGACATGGACGACTTTTTCGACTCGTTTTTCGGCGGTGGCGGAAGGCCTTACAAGGCTCGCGTCTATTCGTTCAAAATAAAAGCCCCCAGAAAAACGGGCATGCAGGACCTCGGATCGCTTACCTGGAACATCGGCGGGGAACCGAACCTCATCAGCAACAAGATTCCGGTCAACGTGCAGCGCTCCTATAGCGACGACGCCCTTGCCGCAAGCCTCACCCCTAGCAAAAAGTCCATTTACGAAGGCGAACAGTTCAGCGTCACCTTGAGCCTCCACACGTTCGAGCATTTCCAGGGCGGCCTCCAGGCGACCGACATGAGCACGGGTAACGATTTTATCGTCCACCGCAACGACCTTTCCAATCTGGATTTCAAGCCCGTCGAAGGCACGCGCCGCGAAATGAAGGCCACCGCAAAATTTGCATGGTTGAGCCCGACCAAGAGCGGAACGCTTGAAATTCCGTCGTTCAAGTTCAAATATACCAAGCTCGGCGAACCCAAAGTCGTCGAAGAAAAGAAACAGATGGGTGGCATGTCGTTCTCCAGCCGTAGCGTCAAGCAGGAATCCATCGAAACGGAAACCTCCACCGCCCCGCTTGCCATCAACGTCCTTCCGCTCCCGGCCGAAGGCAAGCCCGACGATTTTTCGGGCATGGTCGGCTCGTACAGTTTTAGCGCCAATTTTGACCGTACAAACCTCAAGGTCG
>Ga0247611_10006171_pt1 | contig 15508 bp, 12 predicted proteins | sample 177DNAGHGhighgp2_FD_192422 | JGI IMG/M metagenome (GOLD analysis project Ga0247611, IMG submission 192422) | Sheep rumen microbial communities from Palmerston North, Manawatu-Wanganui, New Zealand - 1770 DNA GHGhigh gp2 | ecosystem: Host-associated > Mammals > Digestive system > Stomach > Rumen...
GTGGATCCCGTTCTTGAAGTGATTGACGGTATCGCTTATCTCCATTTCAGTATTCCTTCTGAGAGGTTCCAGGAAGGTTCCGCTCTTATCGGTGTCTTGCAAAACGAGACGGATAAATTGGGTAATCCGCTATACGTATGGGCGTGGCATATTTGGATTGTTAACGGTGCGTTTACAGGAGGTGATCACTTGACTCCTCATGAAAACCGCAGTGGAGTGACTACTTATTTTTTAAATCGTCCTCTTGGTGGCCGTGGCGGCACGTCATTGGTGAATGTATATTACCAGCATGGTATGCCGTTTCCCTTGCCGCCATCCGAAGGTATCGCAGAAAGCACTGGTTCTACTTCCACTTACAGTAATTATGCTCCTTTATATGATGAAAATGGTTCTTTTACGTTCAATAGAGATCAAGGCTCGATTACTACGTTAGGTAGCGCCTTGTCAAAGCCTTATACCGCCCTCTTCGCTAACAATTACAACGGCGCGCAGAACTTTATTAATATGTGGGATGCAACGCAAACCGGATATTCAGATAAGGAAGTGGTTAAGACTATATACGACCCGTCGCCTCTCGGAATGAAAGTCCCTCGTAAGAGTGCCTTTACCGGATTCACAACTAGTGGCGCAAATACAAATGTTACTTACGATTATGGCAATAACGTTTATTCCAATATTAATGTAGTTGGTTCATTCAATCATGGTTGGATATTTAAGTATAATTCTTCCAGTGAAGGAGGTTCCTTTTGGGCCGCTTCGGGCTATCGGCAAAATGTCCTTCTTACCGGCGTCGGTAAGTCCGGTTATTATTGGTCGGCATCTCTCGATCGATTTAATAATGTTCTTTATGGCGGCGGGCTACAATTCGGTTCGTCATCAGTGAGTCCGTTTGGCCGTACTTACCGATACGTAAGTGCCTCCGTGCGCCCTTGCTTGGAAGAGTAACGCGGTAGTCAATATTATTTAGGAAATGAAACTTATATAAAAATAATGAAAATTCCAACCATAAATTGCAGTTACCCTTAAAACATAAAATACCATGAAGAAAATTCTTTATTTTCTACTGATGGCTTGTTTCCTGATCTCTTGTAAACAATTTGTTTATGAGACGCGTGGCGATTGTCTCAAGATGGAGCTCTTCCCGCTCGTGGCTGATGACGGAAAGGTTAACCTTGACATTGCATTGAACGGCAATAACGAGGAGTCGTATAAGTTAGAACTCTACGTCAATGACCGGCCGATCGACAACTGGTACGAGAAGGCTACCGGCAGCCAGCCGAAACTTCTTGACATTCCTTCAACCGGTGTACTGCATCTTGTCATTCCGGAGGCCGTTCCGGGAAGCAACCAGGTAAAGGCGGTAATGTCGTCTCCGTCCTTCCAGGCGCAGGGTGTTGCCTCTTTTGAATTCGACAATATCAGTATCTCGGCCGACATGACGACGGTCAGCGGGGGATACGAGATTGCCGTCAGCCTTGTCCGGGGTGACGTGTCAATTGCGTATGGTATCGATGTAACGCTCGATGGTTCTCAGGTGGAGGGGCTTGAGTGGAAACGCCCGCAGTTCAATCCGGACTCGTTCCGTTTCGACAACGAGCGGCGTGTCATCTTCTTCGTGCCTAAGCAGGCTGTGGGGTTGCATTCGCTGGCGATCCGCGTGTTCAGCGGTTATCTCAGCTCTACCGCAACGCTTCTTTTGAACTCTTCCGGCGGCGGTTTCTCCGCCATTGTATCCGGCGAGGTAGAGTACGTCAACGGACATATTGAGTACGACGTGCTTCTGGTCGACGGGGATGTCGATACGGAATACAGCATCTCCGCTGAGCTTGACGGACTGCCGTACGAGTGTTCCGGCGAGGGGATTGACGTGACAAAATTCAAGTTTCCCTCGGGACGTGTGATACACATGTCATCACCGTTCCCGGATTACGACAGGCACACGTTGACCGTAGTGCTCAGTGACGGTTTCTCTGAATCGCGTTCCGATAAGTCTTTCCAGATCACCAACGCGCTTAGCGGCGAGCTTGTCATCTATTACGCCATTCCACGGTTTAACTGGGGAGGGCAGGAGCAGGGTTACTTTATTGACCTGAATCCCTCAGACATGATGGACGACATAGCGTATAATGTATCTCTGTCTATTGACGGGCATCCCTTCACCGACAAAGACGATACTTGGCCCGCCGGGTCTGTTACTGTCGATAAGCTGAAGGGTTTGTATGTTCCTCGTCAGGGGCGCGGCACGCATGTCTTCACGCTCACTCTCGAGTATGGCGGTAAGACGTGGGATTTCTCTGCGAGCCAGCGAGAAGAGGTCCTCTGGTTTGAAATCATTGACGGTGGCCAGGTCGTATGGGCCTCGACGAAGAACGGATGGGAAAAGCCCATCGAGTACAGCCGCGATGGCGGCCGTACCTGGACAACGCTCATTTCTCATTCGCAGGGTAACGGTTTCAATGTCAATTCCGGTAATTATATCCTTTTCAGGGGAGACGCCACCGCGTATGCTGAAGGGAAGGACCCGGATTGGTCGACGGATTATGTGTCCTTTGTCGAAGGCCTCAGCTGTGCACACTTCCAGTCTTCCGCCACTTACTATGTATGCGGCGAGCTGGAGGCTCTGCTCCACGAGGATAACGGCCCTTTGGCGAGGTATGCCCTTGCGGGGCTCTTCCTATACGATGACGGTATCAGGCTGGACGGGAAGCGTTCCCTCCTTTTCCCCGAGAGGGAGCTTGGGGAGTTCTGCTTTGCCGTTATGTTCGCGGGTGCGGTCACGCATTCGTATGCGAGGAGTAACTTACCAAGAATGAAACCCCTGGACCTTCATTGGACCCAGCTGAAAAAGGGCTGTTATCTTGGGATGTACGCTTCTCGGAGCCTGTCCGGCGTGCCGGCATTGGCGGCTACGAAAATGGAGCCCTTCTGCTATGCCAGTATGTTCGAATACGCCAACCTGAACGGGACGGTGAAGGGCGACTACCTGCGTTCTACGGAACTGGCGGATTACTGTTACATGTATCTGTTCGCGTATTCGGACATGAACTCCGCCCCCGTGCTTCCAGCCAGAACGATGAAACCCGGTTGCTATTACAGCATGTTTAAGGAATGCCGTTACTTGTCAGAGGTCCAGGCTCTCCCGGCGATGGAGCTTGCTATGTTGTGCTACGCACGCATGTTCGAGACGACTTCTATTAAACAGGCGCCGGCCCTTCCCGCAACGACGCTGGCGGAGTCATGTTATTACGGTATGTTTTACGGATGTAGCGAGCTCGTGGCGGCTCCAGCCTTGCCTGCGACCACGCTGGCAGATGGTTGCTACAGGGAGATGTTCAGTTATGCAACAGCGCTGGCAAGCGCACCGGCCCTTCCTGCGACAAATCTTGCAGAGGAATGCTATTGGGGGATGTTCCAAGGCTGTACGTCCCTGACTGTCGCCCCGGCCCTTCCAGCCCGGACTCTCGCCCGTTCGTGTTATTACGAGATGTTCTATAGTTCAGGTATCATCAATATGCCTCAGCTGAACGCCATGGAACTGGCACCGTACTGCTACTATGCTATGTTCGAGTATTCGAAAAACCTGAACGATGACAGCATCAGACTCCCTGCTCGCCAGATGAAGGAGCATTGTTACGAAGGCATGTTCAGGCATACGGGGATTAGGAAGATGCCGGATTTACATGCGCTTAATCTTGCTGATTATTGTTATAGGGAGATGTTCCGAAACTGTAGCATTGAGAACTATGATATTCCCAATTACACCACGGGTAGGTGGGAGAAAAAACGTTACAGTCTTCCTGCCACAACGCTAGCCGTCGGTTGTTATGAGGGGATGTTTGCTTATAATTCCCGTCTGGAATACGCTCCTTCCCTTGATGCACGTAAACTGGAACCCGGCTGTTATCGCAGGATGTTCTATTATTGTTCGAGTCTCAAACATGTTATTGCCCTGTTCGACAGTAACCAGTTGAAAGTAAACGGCGCGCTTAATGACATGATAGTAAACAAGGTTTACCAGGGCGAGTTCCATCGTTCATCAGGTGCGACATGGACCTGGGATGACTGGCCGAATGGTGATAGTGGTAGTGATTTAAGTAATCTTAAAACCTGGCACTTGATTAACGATAACTAAGATTTAGCCAGAAAGCCCCTTGCTTTAGCTGGGGGATGAATGGATTTTGGATCTTCCAGGATCGCTACTCGTTGCTGAGACAGATGGCATCAATAACTTCCCGATTGGCATTATCAATCAGCATCGGATCAATGGATATATATATGTCGGTTACCGTGTCGCTGGCCCACGCGTGCCCCATAGCTTTACCATTAATGTCTTTAGCAACGCCAAGATTCGCTGCTAAAGACGACCAGGTGTGACGAGCCCAATAAGTTGACAATTCAGGGAAAAGCGGTTCCCCTGATAGCCGCTGGCGGTTTTCGTAGTGAATCCCGATTTTCTTCAGCGCATCATTCATATGATGAAGGTAATTTCGATAATCCTTATAGCGGTCGCACGGAGAAAGGAGAAAAGACTTCCCGCGGTATCTCTTAATGATAGCCAGGGCTTCCGGCTCAACCTTGATACTATACGGCGTTCCGGTTTTCCTACGGTCGTACTCCAGGCGCCCTGAGCGCAATTGAGACGGGCGCGCTGTAAACAGGTCCACGGCGTTAACGCCAATCAGGTAGACCATTAACATGAACATATCCCGGTATTCCCTTTGCCATTCTGGTAATTCAATGTCCTTCAATACACGGACCTGCTCCAGAGTAAGGGCGCGTTTTCGGGGGTGCTTGTCGCTTTCGATGCGGAATTTCTTCCGCCCTTCACGCCGGGGAATGTTCCCGTAGGGGCGTATACTGCGGGTAATTCCGCCACTATTACCCCAGTAGCTATCAATCTGTATCGTCTGGCCGCCCGTATCAGCCTTGATAAGGTGACGGTTGATTTCGACGGCACGTCTCTTCAGGGCTCCTCCTTCAGCATCAAGGATATCTACCTGAAGAATGTCGTAAACAGCCTGCGTTTCGACGGTCAGGCAGTAGATTTGCTTAGCGACGCGAATTACTGGACTAACCGTATTGCGGAACACGCCCCGAACGGTGGCAACTACTACCTGGATTACGCAGGTAATAACATCCAGAATCTGATTGCCGACAAAGGTATCTCTCTTGATGTTACTGTCACCGATGGTTCGTCCCCGCTCTCCGTGGGCAAGTATTGGTACGTCTATCCGAATCCTCGTACCGAGGACAGCGATTCCGGCACCTGGAGCCCCCGTCGTACCCGTCTTGTCATCCATGCCGTCGTTAATGGCACCATTGACACCTATTACGCCTTCGACGTTCCGCCTGCAGGTGTCGCCAGTGAGACGGACAAGGTTATCCTTAACAACCACACCTACGATATTACCAATATCAAGATTACGATGTTGGGTAAGGATAATGATGACAATGATGATAAGACCGAGGTTGGTAAGGCCAATATTGAGGTTACCGTGACCGACTCATTGCCAGGACTCCCAGCATGAGGGCCGCAAGGGCCAGGGGGTGAAAGAATCGTTTCATAGTCAAAGATAAGCATAATTGCGCGAATCTCAAAGAGAGAAAGCGTTGTCGATGGCCTTTTTTTTGCTTATCTTTGTAAAATGTTCCGGTGCTATGCATACCTTCTCCTCGCTACCGTGGTGCTCCTCTCCTGCTCCACGGCGCGGAAGGGCGCACAGGGGGCCAAACAGCTGCCCCTGACAGACCCTGTGGCGATTGCCCAGTCGCAGCAGCGGGCGCAGGAAGTGACGGATTCCATCAACCGGGTCCGCTCCGGTGAAGCCGCCATCCAGGGCACACGGCAGCCAGCGGCAAACAGCAATCCGACGTCGGCACAAAAGGAAGACGCCGCCGGGAAAACACTCGGCGACCAGGTGATTGCCTATGCCCGCAAGTTCCTGGGAACGCCTTATAAATTAGGCGCTTCGGGGCCGTCCCGCTTCGACTGCTCCGGTTTCACCACCTACGTGTTCAAGCACTTCGGGTACAAAATTACGCCCTATTCGGGCACCCAGTTCAAGGAAGGTCGGCCTGTACATAGCTACTCAGACCTCCAGAAAGGCGATTTGGTGTTCTTTGGCAAGCGCGGCAGCGTGCGGGACATCGGCCATGTGGGCATTGTGGTGTCCGTAGACTACAATCGGGGCAGTTTCCGCTTCATCCACGCCTCCACCTCCGGCGGCGTAACGGAGAGCGATTCCAACCATCCTTACTACATGATGCGCTACATTGGTGCGCGCCGCATTTTGCCGGACGAATAATTTTCACTATTTTTGCACCCACGTTCAACATTGGGGGTGTTTTGGTTTTGACAGCGCTGATGCTGGACGGTAAGCATGCCGGGCCTCGGAACCTGTCCCGTAAAACGCAGATTCCAAAAAATCAGTTGCCAACAACAACTATGCACTCGCTGCCTAATTCGGCCAAGTCCAATTAGCTTAATCCGCCTCGCCAAGGCTGCGAGGCCGACGAGTATCCCTCGGCCCTTCCGCCTCTTAAGGGCCCCTCAAGGGGTATCATTCATTTGGGGCTGCTCCGGAGGACGCCTCTAAATCCGGCTAAGACTTAAAGGCTAAGGGTAAGTTCGCCCGCCGTCCGGCAGGCTTGCCTCGAAAACCAAAGGAAGGATAAGCATGTAGAAAGCCGCCTGGTGCGACGTTTGGACAGCGGTTCGAGTCCGCTCACCTCCACAAAGTTAACAACGCAGTTCTCATGGACATCGGCTACGTCGTCACAGGAACCGCCAATTAATACAGACCGCGTGAAAACGACAACCCCATGACCATCACACAACCTATCGTTCGCGACGCCCTACCCTCCGACGCCCCTTTCCTTGCACAGTGCATCCTGGCAGGATTCCACCTCTATGACTTTGAGCCGGAAGGCCCCATAGACAAGGAAGTCTATCGACTTCTGAATGAATGCATTAAGCGCGAAGACCTTCTGTATACCTATAAGTTCGCCCGTATTGCGGAAGTGGATGGCGTGGCTGCCGGAGCACTCCTTTCCTACCCGGGAGAGCTGTACCGCGGCCTCCGTCACAAGACCTTTGTGGAGCTATGGCCGGACCTCCTGAGGCTGGATGCCGAATCCGAGCAGGAGACCGGCCCCGGCGAGTATTACCTGGACTCGCTGGCCGTTGCGCCCGCGTTCCGGCATCAGGGCATCGGCCGCCTGCTCATCGAGGACGGCATCCGAAAAGGAATCGGCCTGGGATACAAGCAGATGGGACTGGTGGCCGATGTCACCATGCCTCACCTTATCCGGCTTTACGAATCCTATGGCTTTGTTTCCGAACAGCGTCGCAAGGTCCTGGGCATAGACTTCCAAAGGATGGTTTACGCCGTCCGGTAGCCCTGCAAATTACGCACGTTAGGACGCAGATTATTTGAGAATAAGCTCCTGAACAAAGGAGGCGGTGCGGTTATCCGCGGTGAAAAGCTCGTCCGTGGAGAGGAAGGCGTTCATTTTCTCAATGAGAACGTCCCGCTGGAAGTAAAGCTGGTTACGGATGACGGAGGAATTGAGGGTAATGTAAAGCTTGCCGCCACGGAAAAAGCGCTTGAGGGTGAAGGGGGCGGCGCCGGAGCAGGCGTCCCAGGCGGCGAAGACCCGCTGGGTATTGAGCCCGGTGGAGAGTTTCATGGACTGAATGTACTGCCGGACAATTTCTTCCATGCCCACGGCCTCTTTCCTGTGAATCTTTACTGCCATGGCTTACAAACGCGTAAAAGTGCCGGCGGAAGCGGTGAAATAGGCCCGGTCCTCGGTGATGCGGTCCACAATGCCGGAAAGGCGTGCGGCGTCCGTATCCGTAATAAAGATTTGGCCGAAATCCTGGCCGGCCACCATGCCGATAAGATTGGCGATACGCTTGAGGTCCAGTTTGTCAAAGACATCGTCCAGCAGCAGCATGGGCGCGAAACCGTACGAGCGTTTCATGACTTCATACTGCGCAAACTTGAGCGACACCAGGAACGATTTCTGCTGCCCCTGTGAGCCGGCGCGGCGGATGGGATGGCCATTCATGGTGAACAGAAAATCGTCACGCTGGATGCCGGAGGCGGTGTAGCGCAACCGGAAGTCCTGCTCCCGGTGAGCAGCGAAAACATCTGGCAATGAACCAGTAAACAGGTCCGATTTGTACTCAATAGCAACCTCTTCCCCACCTCCGGAAATGAGTTTGTAATACTCCGCTACAACGGGCTGCAGGTCCGTGGCCAAACGGGTACGGGCAGCGTGTACGGCTGCTGCCGGTGCAGCCATCCGCGCATCCAGCACCGAGAGCAGCGAAGCGTCCGGCAGGGGGTCTTTGAGGATTTTGTTGCGCTGGGCCAGGAGACGTCCATAGGCCTGGATGGCCGCAAGATACTCCCGGTCCATCTGCGAAAGCACCGCGTTGGAAAGGCGCCTGCGCTCCTCTCCGGATTCGCTCACCAGGGCAATATCCCCGGGCGAGACCATGACCAGCGGGAGCACCCCGATGTGCTCACCCATACGCGAGTAAGGTTTGTCGTCCCGGACCAACTTTTTCCCTTCCCTGGTCACCTGCAAGGCAAAACGCGACTCCAGGCCGTTCTCCATGGCATAGGTGCCGCCCAGCGTGAAGCCGGCCGTTCCGTAGCGGAAATTGGCCGCATCCGGGGCCGAAAAGGCACTTTTGGTCATGGACAAATAATAGATGGCATCCAGTAGATTGGTCTTCCCCTCCCCATTGTTTCCGCTGATACAGTTGACATTGGGGCTGAACGAAAGTTCCTGGAAAGAAATGTTCCGGAAATCCTGTACTACTATTTTCTTTAAGCTGGGCATAGATGAGCGCAATAATCAATTGCAAATATATAATATTTTTCGTAAATTTGCGGGCTAATTGCAAGTCAAACGATAAGTAAAAACAACAAAATAGTATGGCAAAAGTAACAAAGAAAGAGGAAGAGCTCCGTCAGCAGAATATGCAGGAAGCTGTTTCCAAGACCGAAGATTTCTTCAAGAAGTATGGCAACATGATGTACGGCTGCATCCTGGCCGTTCTCATCGTAGCCCTGGCCATCCTGGCCTACAACCGTTTCATCCTGCAGCCCAAGAAGCAGCAGGCCACCGATCAAATGGCCCAGGCAGAGCGCTGGTTCCTTGCCGGTGAGTATGAACTGGCCCTCAACGGGGACGACAACGACCCGGGCCTGCTGGACATTATCGACCAGTATGGCTCCAAGGCCGGTGAAGCCGTGTACATGTACGCCGGCGTGGCCGCCCTCCAGACGGGCGACTTCCAGGGCGCTATTGACCAGCTCAAAAAGTACGACGGCAAGGATCCCATCCTGAAAGCCCGCGCAGAAGCCTGCATCGGCGACGCCTACACCGAGCTCCAGGACTACAAAAACGCCATTTCTTACTACCAGAAGGCCGCCAAGACCACAGGCAACGCCCTGGCCGCCGCTTACCTCCTGAAAGCCGGTATTGTAGCGGAAGAGGCCGGCGACAAAGCCCAGGCCCTCTCCTTCTACAAGGAAATCAAGGACAAGTGGGGCAACGCTCCCGAGGCCATGGAAATTGACAAGTATATTTCTCGCATCGAAATCGCCGAATAATTATGGGAAGAGCTTTTGAATTCCGCAAGGAACGCAAACTGAAGCGTTGGGGCCACATGGCCAAAACCTTCACCAAACTGGGAAAGGAAATTACCATCGCCGTTAAACAGGGCGGTGCAGAAGTAACCGGCAATCCCCGCCTTCGCGCCCTCATCGCAGAGGCCAAGAGCGAGCAAATGCCCAAGGAAAACATCGAGCGTGCCATCAAGAAGGCCACCGAGGCCAAAACCGGCGACTTCAAAGAGCTGGTCTATGAAGGTTTCGGTCCCTTCGGTATCGCCTATCTGGTAGAGGCCGCCACGGACAACAACACCCGCACCGTGGCCAACGTCCGCAGCTACTTCACCAAGTGCGGCGGTTCCCTGCAAACCAGCGGCTCCGTTGCCTTCATGTTCGACCACAAATGCGTATTCCGCATCAAGGAAGATCCCGCCAAGCCCATCGACGTAGAGGAGCTGGAGCTGGAGCTCATTGACTTTGGCGCAGAAGAAGTGTTCAAGCAGGAAGTGGAAGACGAAGACGAGAACGTGCACGTGGAAATTTCCATTTACGGAGACTACACCGCTTACGGCCAAATCCAGAAATACATCGAGGAAAAAGGCTATGAGCTGGTTTCCGGCGGCTTCGAACAAATCCCCAACGTTGACCTGAAGGAAGTAACCCCTGAACAACGAGCCACGCTGGAGAAACTCACCGGCCTCCTGGAGGACGATGAAGACGTAACCAACGTCTACACCACCATGGCTCCCGAAGCGGAGTAATGCGGAAAGTACTACCTATCATTTATTTAGCTTTATTTCTCACTATGTCGTCCTGCGGCGTAGTGAGATTTCGTAATGCCCCCTCATATCATGCAGGGCCTGCCCAAAAAACAGGATATGCGCAGGAAGGCATTATAGAAGAGGTGTTCTACGACTGCAGTGTGCCGGGGCCCACCCGCCGCCGCATGCTCGTGTACCTTCCTAAAGACTACTATGAAAACCAGCGGCGATATCCTGTGTTTTACCTCCTGCACGGGGCCCGCGGCTATGAAACTTCCTGGGTCAAGAAAGGCTTTGTCTATGAAACCACGGACAGCCTCTTCCGCAATGGCCTGGCCACTCCCTGTATTGTGGTTATGCCCAACATGAACCAGTACAACAGCGACCGCGACTTTGACGATTCCCGGTACAAAGACGCCTTCGAGTCCATCCTGGAGGTAAACGGTGTCGTAGAAACCGCCTTCATGCACGACGTTGTGGGCACAGTAGACAGCCTGTACCGCACCATTCCGGACAAGGCCCACCGCGCCATTGCGGGCCTGTCCATCGGCGGCTGGCAAAGCATCTGGATATCCTTAAACCACCCGGACAGCTTTGACTACATTGGCGCTTTCTCCCCCTACACCTGGTGCATGAGCGCCCCCAGTTCCTATCGCCGGCGTTTTTACTCCGGGATGTACCGCAAACTCAAGGTACAGTTCCAGGACCCGCCCAAGGGCTATTACCTGTATGCCGGCAAAAAAGACATGATGCGGCCCTCCACTACCAGTTTTCACGAACTGCTGGAAGAGCAAAACTACGCGCACGAGTACATTCTCTATCCCGGCGGCCACGACTGGCCGGACGGCTGGATTGACGAATACCGGGACATGCTCCAGCGCGTCTTTAAAGACCAATAACTATGAAGATTCTCTTCGTCTTAAACAACTTTTTCACCACAGGCAACGGACTGGCCGCATCGGCCCGCCGCACGGTGGAATACCTTCGAAAGGCCGGACATGAGGTCCGGATTATGTCCGGGCCCAACCACAAAGACCCTTCCGTGAAGCCGGATTACCCGCTGGAGGACTACAAGTTTCCCATCGTCCAGCCCATTATCCGGGCCCAGGGCTATGCCTTTGCCCAGAGCAACCTGCCCCTGATGGAAGAGGCCGCCCGGTGGGCCGATGTCATCCACCTGGAAGAGCCTTTTGTGATTGAGGACCGCATGATTAAAATCTGCGAGCGGCTGGGCAAGCCCGTCACGGGCACCTACCACCTGCATCCGGAGAACATCACCAATTCCCTGGGGCCGCTGGTGCACTGGAAACGACTGAACCGGAAAATCCTGACCGCCTGGCGGGACCTTACCTTCAATCACTGCGACTATGTACAGTGCCCTACGGAAAATGTCCTGGACCGCCTGCGCCGCTATCATATCAAAGCCCGGTGCGAGGTAATCTCCAACGGCCTTGTTCCGGATCCGTGCATCCGCCCGGAAACCCCTCCGGAAAACTATGAGGACCCTTCCCGCCCGCTGCATGTAGTCTATATTGGCCGCCTTTCCCGTGAAAAAGACCAGCCTACGCTGCTGGAAGCCATGAAACACAGCAAATTCGCCAAACGCATCCAACTGCATTTCGCCGGCCTGGGGCCCTCCACCCGGAGAATCAAGCGCATGGCCCACAAACTGTACAAGGACGGCGTGCTGGCCTATGACCCCATCATCAGCTTCGAAAACCGTGACGGCCTGCGCCAGCTTGCTGCCCAGGCCGACCTGTGCATCCACTGCGCCACCATCGAGGTAGAAGGCCTCTCCATCATGGAAGCCATGCAGCAGGGTGCCGTTCCCGTCATTGCCCAGGGCCGATACAGCGGCACCTCCCAGTTTGCCCTGGACCGCCGCAGCGTGTTCCCGGAGCAGAATCCGGAGGCCCTCGCCCAACGCATCGACTACTGGCTCTCCCACCCCAAGGAACGCTGGGAAATGGGCAAGAAATACGTCATGCACATGGAGGAGTACGACATCCGGAAATCGGTGGACCAACTGGTGCAGATGTTTCAGAAAGCTATTGATTCCAAGGGAAAAAAGCAGTAGTTTTGTAGCATGGAAACGCAAACTGTATCAAGCTTTTATAAAGTCGCCGGCTTGTGCTTCCGCCTGGACGGTCCTGTACCGGACATGGCCAACCTCGCGCCCTTCCGCTGCGAAAAAGAGAGCCATCTTCTGTTCACCCTGGAAGTGGTCCGCGGCATGCCCCTTGTAAGCGCCACGCCGGTCTTCTGCACCCAGGACGGTCCGGGTTTCCCGGAAATTGCCATTGACAAACTCTCCGACGGAAACTACCGTTTCCGCATGCGCCCCCTGCCCGGGGAGCCGGTTGCGGCAGAACTCCGCACCAATGCCTCGTTCACCCGAGCGCAGCTCATGCTGCTGGAAGGAGACACTCACTTTGCCATCAATAACAGCCTCATGCTGCTGTATGCGTTTTCATCGGCCTGTAAAGGGGTGCTGGAAATGCATTCGTCCGTGGTGGTAAACGGCGGAAGAGGCTACCTGTTCCTGGGTAAGAGCGGCACCGGAAAAAGCACCCATAGCAGCCTGTGGCTCAAACACATACCGGGAACTATGCTCCTGAACGACGACAACCCCATCCTGCGCCTGATGCCGGACGGCAGCGCCCGCGTGTTCGGCTCGCCCTGGAGCGGAAAAACCCCTTGCTACAAGAACCTGGACTTCCCGGCCGGCGCCGTGGTGCGCATCCGCCAGGCGCCCTTCAACAAAATAGAGAAACTGCCGCCCGTGCAGGCCTATGCCTCCCTGATGGCATCGGCCTCCAGTTTCCGTCCGTTCAAAACGCTGGCGGAAGGCTGGCACGCCACCCTGGAAGGCCTGGTGGGTGTACTCCCCTGCTACGTGCTGGACTGCCTGCCGGACCAGGCCGCAGCAGAACTTTGTCACAAGACTGTCCATGGATAAACGCACCGTTGCCAACGAGGTCCTGCTGGAAGAAGCCGCAGCGCTCATGCAGGAAGGGCGCGACGTCACGTTCACGCCCCTTGGGAGCAGCATGCTGCCGTTCATCCGCGGCGGCAAAGACGCTGTAAGGCTGCACAAAATGGCCGATGTCCATGTGGGAGACATGCTTTTGGTCCGCCTGGACGGCCGCTATGTGCTGCACCGCTGCATCCGCAAGGATGGAAACCGGCTTACCCTGATGGGCGACGGCAACCTGGTGGGAACGGAAAGCTGCACCACGGACGATGTCCTGGGAACCGTCGTGGGCATTATCCGGAATGGAAAAGAACACAAACCCGGCGACGGCCGCCTCTGGCGAGGCCCCCTGAAGCCCTTTAGAAGATATATTTTAGCCATCTATAGGAGATTACCCTTATGAAAATCAAAGAAGGATTCATCCTGCGCTCCATCTGCGGAGAGTACATTGTGGTAGGCGAAGGCCTGGCCCAGGTAAACTTTAACAAAATGCTCTCCCTGAACGAGAGCGCCGCCTACCTTTGGAAAGAGATAGAAGGCAAGGAGTTCACCCCGGAAGACCTGGTGAACCTCCTGCTGGACAAATACGACGTGAGCCGGGAACAGGCTGCGGCCGATGTCGAGAAACTCACCGCCACCTGGGTAAAAGAAGGCGTGGTAGAAGCCTAGCATGAAGAGTTTCAAGGCCTGCGTCAGGACCATCTGGTCCCTGTCCCGCCCCGTAAGGTGGCGGGTGGCCATTACCGTGGCGGTGGGCGCCGTTGGGGCGGCCATATCGCTGGCCTTCGTCTTTTACAGCAAAAAGCTGATAGACATTGTCACCGGGGAAAGCCCGGCCCCGCTGGGACCTGCCGTAGGCATCTTTATCGGCATCCTGGTGCTGCAGATTGGCACCTCCCTTTTTGCCAACTGGTGGAATGCCTACAACCAGGTGAAAACGCAGAATATCCTGCGCAAAGACCTCTTCGGCCATGTGATGAAAAGCCGATGGGACGGCCGCGAGCGCTTCCTCTCCGGGGACACCGTAAACCGCCTGGAAGAAGATATCCGTGTGGTGGCGGAACTCATCTGCGACCGCATTCCCGGCCTTCTGGTAACGGTGATCCAGCTCCTTGCCGCCAGCGCGTACCTGCTTTTCCTGGCCCCCAACCTGCTGTGGGTGCTCGTCATCCTGATGGGCACCGCCGTGCTGGGTTCCAAGCTATTCTTCCGGCAACTCAGGGAGCTCATGGCCAAGATCCGCGCCCGTGAGAGCGAACTCCAGCAGCTCATGCAGGAAAGCCTGCAGCACCGGGTGCTGGTCCTCACCCTCACCAACGTAGACCGTGTGCTGGAAAAATTCGGCTGGCTCCAGGCCGATGTAGAGGATAACACCCGCAAACGCCTCAATTACAACGCAGTAGCGCGCGGCCTCATGTTCCTTGGCTTCCAGGCCGGCCACGCCGCCGCCTTCCTTTGGGGCGTCTTCGGCATCCGTGCGGGCACCGTCACCTACGGTACCATGACCGCCTTCCTGCAACTCGTTGGCCGGGTACAACGTCCCATTGCCGATTTCGGCCGTCAGATTCCCGCCTTCATCACCGCCCTCACCTCGGTGGAGCGCCTGATGGACCTCCAGGAACTGGAAGAAGAACCCCTGGAAGAACCGGTGATGCTTGCGAGCGCCCCCACCATCACCCTCTCGCACGTGACGTACAGCTATCCGGGCGTCTCGGAGCCCGTCCTCAAGGACTTCTCCTATACCTTTCCTGCCGGTCAGATGACCGCCATCGCCGGCCCTACCGGCATTGGGAAAAGCACCCTTATCCGCCTTATCCTGGGGCTGCTGAAGCCCACGGAAGGCCAAATTACCATTAACGATATCCCTGCCGGGGGTGCGTTAAGGGGCAATTTCATGTACATCCCGCAAGGGAATTCCCTTCTGAGCGGCACCATCCGGACCAACCTCCTTCTGGCTGCGCCCAACGCTACGGAAGAAGACCTCCGCCAGGCCCTTGACACCGCCATGGCCCAGTTTGTCCGAGACCTTCCGCAGGGGCTGGAAACGCCTTGTGGCGAGGTTGGCAGCGGCCTCAGCGAGGGCCAGGCCCAGCGCATTGCCATCGCACGCGCCCTGCTGCGTCAGGGCGGCGTACTCATCC